>Ga0105239_10000536_pt1 | contig 54935 bp, 51 predicted proteins | sample KBSC44metaG_FD_92761 | JGI IMG/M metagenome (GOLD analysis project Ga0105239, IMG submission 92761) | Corn rhizosphere microbial communities from Kellogg Biological Station, Michigan, USA - KBS C4-4 metaG | ecosystem: Host-associated > Plants > Roots > Rhizosphere > Soil | place: Michigan, USA...
AATCTGTGCCCGCCTAGAGTTTAGCCGCAGGCTATGGTTGAGCATTGCCCGTATGGAGCATTGGCAGACAACGATCTCAAATATATGTGTATAAAGGTTCAATGAGATTCTGCAAAGAACATGCTGATATGATGATTGTGCATATATGTACGTAGATTTGCGGCCACCCTCCTGTCAATGCCCTCGTCATATGGGAGATATCTCTGGCAGGTAATTCCTGGGGTTGATAGAAAGTCCCACATGCATAGAAGGCAAGTTGAAGAGGGAATCCGTGCCTCAACTATGATCTCATCTAGACCATGAGCAACCTCCTGGGTGCCTCCTGGGTGCCTTCCCAAAATGGCTCCTCTTTGCGATTGTTACAGAATCGAAAGGTTGGGTGTAACAGATCGCATTCTTCTCCAACCTTGAATCACGTTCTACATACCCAATGTAAACATCTCGAGGTTGGCGGGTGGCCACCAGGGGGACACATGAGGGCAGCTCAAGGACTAAACTTTGGCGGTGGGCGGCAAATGGCGGGCGAGGCTTACGCCAGCTTCTTGACTGTCGGTTGCTTGACTTAGCCAGTCTTAGCCAGAACATGTCGCCAAATGAGGCGCTGAGTTGTTCAAAGCTGCATGCAGGGCAGTCTTTTTATAGGTTGCCGCACTGTCCGTGATGCGTAAGTGTCAAGTATCTGGAGTGCCTTTATCACACCATATAGGCGAGGTTTCCAAGACAAATTCACGGCAGACAGCATAAAAGGGATGCCGCCTGCAAGCCTATTAAACTGCATTTGTCTAGGGCATTTGAGGTCCTGGCAGTGCTTGAATCCTTTGAAGAATGGATGGCACCCAGTCAACCGAGGCGCCCCCAGTGACGAAATCTCGAGGGGCGGGAAATTCTCACGTGATTTTCTGTGGATTGGACGTCTGGACGATCGGAGTACCTGCCAAGATTCCGCGGATCAACCTAAAATTCCGTTCCGTGTTCTTGCCCAATTGGCTGCACGCTAACCAATTTTGGCGAGTCATAATAAACATTTCTCGACACTGGAAGTTGATACTGCTTCGTTGATTGTTTCCAACATTCATTGATCGCCCACTATTCTATAGGTGACATTGTACTCGACACTATGGCTCCCTCAAGATTCGACCCTGGTACTGGTGGAACAAATTACTCCAGCATTCATTCCACAGACGCCTTCGTTGGCACGTATCAAGTATATCCTCCCGATGCTGTTGTATATCCCCGCTGCTAACCATGTCCCAAGGCTATGTATACACCAGGCGCGACATCTCCGAGTTCCGATCGTGGTCAAAAGAAGTCCACTCGTTTTAGCAAAGCAACATCTACTAGATCCCATAATCAAAGCCAGTCCTTCATCCTCCCCGCCAATATTCCCAATACATCTCAAATTGTCTCCGACCAAGGGTCCTTACCAGATGTTCAAGTCCATTATTCTGTTCCAGCCGATGAGAAACAGATAGTAGCATCTCTTCGTACTCTCCAGCGCGACCTCAATGAAGCCATACAGACCATTAACACACTGACACGGGAACGCGACGAGGCACTGCTTGAACTTAGGTTACTTCGAGCTGCGTCTATGCAACAAACGACCAAGACCAAGAAGACGTCACGTATCTCTTCCCATGAACAAGAAGAGGAACTGTTTGATTTGAGTCGGTCGATAGAATCCCCCGAAGAATCCCCAGCCAGGAAGTTCCCCAGCAAACGATTTGGCACGGAAACTAAGCAAAGTGGCAAGACAACAATCTCGGAAGATGCGCGCGTAATCTCATCGGTTGAGATGAATGCACCACGTTCTCCAAGTCTTGACAAACGCCGGGCCAGTGGCCCAACGAGCAATAACACCGCAAAAAAGGTTCAGGGACATAAAAAGCCCACTGTGGTCAACGACACAGAAAACAGTGTGGTGGAGGACCAGACTGCAGCTTCTAATACCTCCCGGCGCCGCCGACATTTGGATTTGGACGAGAACATGACATCTGCATACATCCTCCCAGATATCACCGTTGACCAACGCCAAGTTCAAGCACAAGCGCAGAGTATTTCCAAGGGCGCCCAATCTGTTCTGCACCGCCATGATCCTGAACACATCCAACACTGTGAAGTCTGTCAGCGCCTTACAGGCTCCAAGAAGACCAAACATGTTACGCACGCTAGTTTAAAAACAACCACCCACGTCAACACGACCTCAAGCAGACACGTGTCCAAATCAGCGAAGGAGCAAGACTTCACTGCACAGATCACGCAACTGATGAAATCTGCAATGCTCGATGAACCTACAATCCGTCCCAAGATCTCGCCTTGGCACGCTCTGGCTAACGTCAAGAAGCTGCTAATCGACCAATTTGAGGAAGCAAAGCGGAAGCACGGTATCGCGTGGGAGACATACGACGGCATTGAGGCACCGCTGAGCAGCAAGAGACACGCGGCCATCAGCGAGGAACTGTTCTACTGGTCGAGAAAGATGGAAGAGTGCAGAGTCAATCTTGACCAGCTGCGAGATGTCGAAGAGGGCATGAGAGACGAAGATGACCATTGAGCTTATTGGAGTGGGGATGTCAAACAAAAGTTTTTGCCTGGGTGTGCAGCACGACTATCACGATTTGCTGTGTATGAGTGAGGAATGGCGTTGCCTCTCGAGGTCTTTGAGGCCCTCTGGTATGGGTAACCGCATTGCGTGTGGTGTTAATTTTCGGTCGCTGAAAGGTCATTCATAGGCATGGTGCGTTGATCAACAGGGTCTCCCTTATGGTGCTCAGTGCCAGCAGAGTTCCAGCAGATGTGCGAGTATATGCATATAACTAGAGTCCGGCCCGTACGGAGTATGCTCTTTCTTATTAGCGCTGGTGTTCCGAGCACTGTAGAAATGGAATGAATTTTCAATCATCCTACTATTAATTATGAACACTTCGTGCTTGTTTTAAATTATATGTAGTAGAAACTGTCAAATTTTAGTTGCCGTTTTGATGGTGCGTGGAGCGGCGAGCCTCTTGCGGACGCATGCTTGTTGGGGAATTTAGAAATTATATTTTTGCATTTTCGGACTTTCCTCAGCGGTCTGTGGGACTGCGGATCAAAGGCAAACCATAAATTCAAGTTTCAAGCAAACCTTCCTCGCTGACGTTCAACACAGCCCTTGGACAATGAGTAGCAAGTACCGCAGTGCTAATAACTAATATTAGAGATTACAATACCACACAGGTCAACACAACGGAAGTTAGAATCCCAAATAGCAACCATGTCTACTCGGGTAGGTCAGATGTGCAGACATCAGCACGTCGTAATGCTGGTTGTATGTATTTAGAGATATATACGAGAGCGGTGGATTTTGAGAATTGTTACATCTATTGAATGTTTTTGAGGAGAATCAATTATGTTCTTTTGAATGGTGAGGCCGAGATGCAGGCACTCAGTAGCCCGAAAAATGGCCCATTTTATTCTGGTCGATTCGGCATCAAATCGTCTCATTTCTCATCGTATGTCCTCATCTAACAACAACACGTGCAAGAAAAACTACGAGACGATCTCCTCCGTCTCTTCAACGACCTCCTCAACAACCTCCTCCACAACCTTCTCGCCGTCAGCATCACCCACACTGCGCGTGCGCTGTAACTTCAGCTCCTCGTCTGGATCGGGCAGGCCTAGCTCCTCTCGGTCCTCTCTCAGGCGCTCCTTCTCCTCGCGCACCCAGCTGTACCATTCTTGGTAGAGGCGGCGGCGGGCCTCGATGACGGCGGCGTTAGCGCCCTCCTCTAGCTCCTTGTCTAGCTCGTCGAATTCCTTGGAGTATTCGCGTAGATTGCGTCGGATAGTGCGTTGTTCTTCTTTGCTGAGCACGGTTGCGGGGCGTGGGCGCCATAGTAGTTGTTTGAATTTCTCGATGGGGTTTTCGGACAGGAGTTGTCCGTAGAATGTCCAGAGCCGGAAGCCGTTTTCCATCTGTGGAAGTGTTAGCAACTGGGGTAAGATGTGGATGGATAAAAAATACCTGATGTGTCCATACGCTGGCACTGGTGGTGACATATCGGCCAGTGGGGTCCCATTCTACGTCGGTCATGCCGTAGTGATCTTCGGTGTTCATGAGCATCAGATTCGCGGCGAGGGCGGCATCACTTTCGGGCTTGTCGCCCTCGTAATCTAGATCGTAGAAGTCGATGTCTGAGTGTTGTTGGACGCTGACGGTGGCGACCACAACGAAGCGACCTCGGGGGGACCAGTAGATACCGTTGCTGTTCTTCTTGTCGAATGTTCGGACGTGTTTGAATGCTCCAGTACCGGCACCTTTGATCTTTTCAGGAGCAAAAAAGGACACTGCAGTTTTGGGTAGAACATTGCTACCGGCAACAGCCTCACCGGCCGTGATGAGCACGAATCGGTCACCCTTGGGCTCCCAGGCGAAGTTGATGACCGTATCCTTGAGGCTGTCCACGACTTCAACGGGCACACCTTTCTCTTTGATGCGGAAGATTTCGAGATTTGTGGCCAGGGATTTCTTTGACTTCGAATGCCTATCCACCTTGACACAGATAAATTTGGCCTCAGATTGCCAGTGCAATTTTGCATCTGTGACATTGAAAAGATTTCGTGTTCTCACGATCTCTTTTGTTGGGAATGACATTAATGTCACTTTGGCGGGGTTTGAACCAATCTCGGGAGTCCAGAAGCAGAGGAGCTGTTCGTATGTCTTGACGCCTTCACGTTGGGTTGTAGCCGGGGCCCATTCGAAGTCCACTAGGCCGTCAATTTTAACGGACGTCTTGTCCAGAAGGTTCATTCGGGGTGTTTCGTAGACGGAAATGCTTTCACCGGGTTTCATTCTTGCGACAAACTTCTCATCAGCGGACCATTTGAAGGCAGGCCATTGAACTTTCGCCTTAGGAGGAGCCACTCCTCCATCCGGACCAGCAGTGGGCGTGAGATCGTGGGCAACAAAAGATCGGAGAGGCTTGCCCGTCTCAATGTCCCAAATGACGATGTGTTTTCCCTCCTCGTCAATAGTGAGGGGCCCTTTCCCTTCTTCAACAACGATTGGTTGGTTAGACCATGTTGTCAAGTACTTCTCGCCGGGAGAGAACTCAATAAGGCTGACAAAGGGGTGAGGGAATTGTTTGATTCTCTTAAAAGATGCACCGCCCCACAATTGAACCCCTTGTTGATGAACAGATGCCAAATATGTTCCGAGTGGTGACCAGGCTACGAATAGTTGTGTCCAGTGTTTGCGATCGACAATGGGTTCGGGGTTATCTCTTTTGTTGTTCCAAAATACGCCAACGTTGTCTCCCCGGAACATGGCAAATTGATCTCGAGCGCCGGGGTCGAATAGCCACGACCGAAGGTGTTCTTTGTCGGCGAACGGTTCGATCTCGGGAGGAACATACTGCTCGTCTATCCTTCCTTCTCGTCCGTACTTTTCGATGTCAGTGAGTTTGTTTACGGCAAGGGTGTGTTTCTTGTCAAGGGCGGTTCCGTGGAGTTGTTTTGTAGCTGCCACTGCTTGTTCTGGGGTCTGATATTCGACGAAGGCAAAGCTAAATATACTTAGAGAGGCAAATAATGTAATGGGAAGTAGTGGAAATACCCTTCAGAATTGCCTGCATCACTCATCGGCATAAAAATGGATTCTTCGCCTTCTTTTATTCTTCCGACGGTGTTCAGTCTTTTCAGGAGGAATTTAATGAGTTTTGGTTTTTGTTCTTGATTGACAACTGGGAGGCCATCGATAACCTGTGGCCATCAGCACTTTTTATTTCAACTCTCGAGGGGTCCGACATACCACAAAGGTATCCAGGCCTTCTTCCATGCGCACATCATATCGTTCCTTCAAGTCGCTGAAGTCGATATTATCTTCTTCGTCTTGGTAATCATGGTCGGAAAGTTGATCGAAGCCGGGCGCCATGATTGCGGCTGAGAGGCTCGGAACAGTCGACAGCTGGTTATTGATCTGGACGTTTGAAGTCGACGTTGTAGGCTGTCGTGTTGGCTTCGAGAAATTCCAGTGATTCAACTTTGGTGGCGGAGTGCGCAGTGCGGGTGCAGTTGTGGTTGCCAAGAGTTCTAGCGACGAGTCAGAGGCTAGAGTCACGTGATACGTCATGACAGGCCACGGGGCTTTGTATAGCCCGGCAAACCTTCCCTTCGGATACTAGTTCGTGGGCTTCCCCGAGAATCACAGCCATCAGTAACTGGGAGTGGTTAGTTTGGGTGTTAACTGGTGCTGGTTCAAGCGAGGGCACCGCATATCCATTCCACTTCGGCTTCACACCTGCGGATTTCCCCAAGCCACCTGAATTCCTCGACTTTGTCCTTGAGTCGCATTCACATCCCCTTCATTTTCTCGCGATATCACATCCCATCATTACATCCATTGGTTTCCTGCAGAGGTTGTACAATTCTCCATTTACTCTGAGCTCACGCTGGCCTCTTAATCGCCCGGTCGGCCATCAGTGCCTTTGATGCATTGTATGGCCCACCTTTTGACCCTCACCCTCACCTGACCCATTTTCGAGTCTTATAGCCATCCAGCCTTTTAGCCTTTGAGCGCAGTTCGCACATCAATATCTGCAACTCAGCGCATTCTAAGGTCCTGTCTGCCCGACATGTCACGTAAGGATTGTTCCTAGACTCGCTGGCGGTAGGCTAACTATTTAGCAGTTCCCTCCGAAGTTCGCGCGAAGTATGTCAGCATTATCGACGCAATTCTTGAGAGTGCCGACCTTACAACAATTACGAGAAAGAGCATCTTGAAAGGCATTCAAGATCGAATTGAATATGACATCACCCCGCAGAAGGTAATAAATTGCGAAGATATCTGTACGTTTGTTTGCATCAATGTTTACACGCTTCATAGTCCGCCATCAAGGACTTGATCGGCGAGAGATTCGACATTATCAACGCGAAAGCCAATGGCGATGTCGATGTTGACACGTCCGTCGTACCTTCGGTCGAGCTTCAATATCCCCTACCAAAGACGAACGGTGTTCATCACGCCCATTCTTCTATTTCAAGTTCACCCGCCAAGCGGGAAGCAGGAAGCGAGGAACTCTCAGATGTTGTAGATAAAGCCCCTCTAAAGAAGAAGCGCAAGGCAAGCGTCGACGCCGACGCAGCCCTTGCAGCCAAATTACAGGCAGAAGAAGAAAGGTTGGCACGACCAACTCGTGGCGGTGTCAATCGAAAGGCAGCACCAGTCAAGAAGAAGAAAAAGAAGGTCAAGAAAGCGCGAGTGACGGGATCAGACGATTCGGATCTGGACGAAGATGGGGATAAGCCTGAGAAACCGAGGAAAAACACTGGGTTTCACGTAAGTCAATTTCGTGTTGCAACCAAGGAATTTGGCTAAAGCAAGTTAGAAACCACTCAACTTATCTCCGGCTCTATCCAATTTATTTGATGGAGAAACACAGGTGCGTCTGTTAGATTGGTGGCTGAGCATAGATACTGACATGCAAGAGTAGCTATCTCGGCCGCAGACTACCCAACGGATATGGAAACATATCAAAGCAAATGGACTTCAAGATCCCAACGATAAGCGCTACATTATTTGTGATGACAAGATGCGCGAAGTGTTTCGACAGGACAAGGTCCATATGTTTACTATGACCAAGCTTATTTCCCAGCAAATGTACAATCCTGATGAATAATGATATCTGATGATATCCAGAAGTGAGAGCTAGGAAGAGCATCTCGGCGAAGGGAATGGTACTTGGAGCCATTTGGCCCATGGTTGTAGCCTCTTGCGCGTTTGGTGTCGAACTGGTATATTCTAAACATTACTGGGACGTGTTTCACTCTACTGGAGTGGTGAAATGATGGGGTGGTGGACCGATTTTCAGGAGTGGCAGCCTTGCCACAGCCTTGCTGACTAACGCTTAATGGAAACTGGCGGCTTCTTCCAGATGCCGTTTAGAGAAACAGAAACACAATGACTCATGGCAGAGTCGCTTCCATCAGACACAGCCTCAAGATATGACCTCAGATAGTTTGCAAGAGTCATATGTATTCATGAATCCACTCAGTTTCCTGTTCCTGAATGTACCACGTTCAAGTCCCACAAATTGCTGCTTGATGCCCCCGCACCATAACTAGAGGTGTGTTCCCACTGAAGCATTATTATTTATCCGAACCCTAACAATTTCACTGGTGAAGTCATTGCTCTCAATTTCTCGCCCACCACAAACCACATCGTCCACAATCATAATTGACGACCCCACGGCTAACACCCAACACTCTTGCATTATTCCCCTCACGGAAACGACTCTTAAACGTTCTATCGGTGCCCATATCTACACAATTGCCATGGCTGATTCAACTCCCACTGCTCCTCCCACGACGACTGGAAACCCCGCCACTACTGCTCCCTCCACACCCCGCGGTCCGCACTCAGGTCGTGGCCGATCAAACAGAAACCAGAGCGGCTCTCAAAACTCCCCCGAAGGCAATAGACAAGACTCAGGAGCTACAGCACCCCGTGGTCAAAGAGGCGGAAGAGGACGAGGACGTGGGCGAGGGCAATCCAGACCCGTTCAAACCCCCACGGAGGGCAGCACTGGGAGGCCACCTGGAGGCGGCTTCGGTGCTCGCCTGACCGAAGCTGCCTCAAACACTGAAGGCGACTCAAAAGCCCCTCAATCGCAAGGAGAAGGAAATGATACAGCTGCCGAGGAAGCCGAAGTTTGCTTCATCTGTGCCAGCCCCATTGAGCATGTCTCAATCGCTCCTTGCAATCACCAGACCTGCCATATCTGTTCGCTAAGATTGAGGGCGCTGTACAAGACTAGAGCTTGTGCACATTGCAGAGTAAGTCTTGCTCCCACCAACACAAACAATATTTAACGAACATGAATTCTAGACAGAATCTCCGTTTGTGATATTCACCGATAATGCTGAGAAACGCTTTCAAGATTTTCACGACTCCGATTTTGTCAAGATTGACGAGAACCTGGGTATCAAATATGAAAAGGATATTATTCTCGAAGACACAATTCTTCTTTTGCGGTATAATTGTCCCGACAAAGATTGTGATGTTGCTTGCCTTGGATGGCCTGATTTGCATCGCCATGTCAAATCCAAACACGGAAGGATCATGTGTGATCTTTGTACTAGGAATAAGAAGGTCTTCACCCATGAACACGAACTATTTACCTTCGGAGAGTTGAGGAGACACGAGAAACATGGCGACGACGACCCAGGTGCAATTGATCAATCAGGCTTCAAGGGCCATCCCGAATGTGAGTTTTGCAAGCAGCGATTCTATGGCGACGACGAACTCTATAATCACTGCCGAGAGAAGCATGAGAGATGCCATATCTGTGATAGGAGGAATGGTGGACGCAATCCACAATATTACCTCAATTATCAAGAACTTGAAAAGCACTTTGCCAAAGCTCATTTTGTCTGCTTGGATGCCGAATGTCAAGCAAACAAGACCAATGTCTTCGAGTCAGAGATGGATCTCAAAGCACATCAATTATCGGAGCACCCCAATGGACTATCGAAAGATGCCCGGAAAGATGCAAGACTAGTCAACTTATCGGGCTTCGACTTGAGGACACCCTATCAACCAGAACCTCGAGGTGGCAGACGGAATCGGGGAACTGGGAGAGGACGTGATCCAAATGCCGAACCTTTACCTGTGTCAAGTGCTCAGAATCTCAGTCGGGCCGAGCTTGCTTACCAAAGACAGATGGCAATTCAAAGTGCCCAATCAGTATCCGGTAGGACTTTTGGCGGACAGCTCACACAATCTGCTCCTGCTCCGAGACCGCAGCCAGCACCTTCTCAGCCAGTGCAACAACCTCCATCAGTTGAAAATCTATCACTGGAACGGCCAGCTGCCGCCCCTGCAAATTTGACACCGCAAGAACAAGCTCGAGCTGTCCGCCATCAAGCGGTCACCTCGCGAGCCACCACTTTGCTAAATAATGACAAGACAAAATTGTCACAGTTTCGAACTCACGTTTCTGCCTACCGAAGTGGGACAATCTCGGCCAACGACTTGATTGATGGGATATTCTCACTATTTGACAGCTCGAGCACCGAACTAGGCAAACTCATCCGTGAGTTGGCCGATCTGTACGAGGACGAGACGAAGAGGCAAGCTCTCCTTTCAGCCTGGAACAGCTGGCGCAGTATCAATGAAGATTACCCTAGCCTCCCTGGCCCAAGTGGAACTTTACCCGGAGTCACTGGCGGTGCTGCTAGCGGATCAGGTGGTCGTCGAGTACTCACTTTGAAGAAAAGCACAGCACAGTCGTCACGATCTGCAGTCTCGAGGCAGGGATCGTGGGGCAACGCTCTTGCAAGTGGTACCAGTCCTGATCCATTCCCGACTCTTGGTGCTGCGAATGGTGGTTCGTCGCGAAAAGGCCCGGCAGCAACTCCTTGGGGCATGACGACAGCACCAACTGTTACATCTACCAATATTAGCGCTGCCAGGCCTATCGCTACTGCACCGCTTGCCAATCGTGTTGCACCACGCCAGCCACCGTTGAGACAATCTGAAGACAACTTCCCTTCTCTCCCCGCTGCAGCAAAGCCAAACACAATGATGGCAGGCTTCAACACCCGTGGTTCAGTCCGCTGGCTTGGTTCGAGTTCAAGCCGAAACTCTCCTTCCGGGTCCGGGACCAACACCCCCGCACAAACCCCTTGGGGTAACGGCGGTTTGACACCGACACCAGCTCAAGCAGCCGCTGCGGTTGCAAATGCTGCTGCTGGAAGTGGGAGTGCTGCAGCTGCTGACATTGGAGGTGAAAGCACATTGGGTAAGAAGAAAGGAAAGAAGTCGAAGAAGGGTGAAACACTATTTCACTTTGGATGAGGAAGTTTCGTGTCATCTCAAAACAGCGAGGCATTTGGAATTGACGCAATAACTTTCTCCGTCAATGTTTCTCCCGCCTCCCCCCCAATCTATGCCACATCATTCGTAGGTAACGGCTGGTATTGCAATCACTAACTCCCTTAGTAGTTAAACAATAACTCTATCGAAATATCTACATGATACAAGACAAGAACCACTCTACTTCCTCTTCCATACCATGACTTTCCCAAGCAACGTTTCGCCCTCCCCCATGGTCTAGACAGGTGAGTCATGCGCGGCCTTTCCACGAAGAGAATTGTTTTCCTCCCGTCATCGTTCCTATAAATATGGGCTACTGCGCTGTCTTTCTTCGAATGGTTTGGACTACATCTTCTGGGCTTGGAAATCTCAACTGATCCAATGGCTGCCATTTCTAAGTCCCTCTTTCAATTTCTTTCTTATATATATCTATAATACTCTCCCATTGAGGGGCTCACTGCCCTCGAGCACTCTGTTCACTTTCTTACCTATCCATATGGGCTTCCTCTTGTCGTCATTGGGAGTCGCTCTGCCTCTTCTTGGCCCGAAGATTTCCATGATCTCAAAGCGCCAGACTTGCACCATCACTGGTTCTGATGCATCCAAACTGCCTCATTTCTTCGTCACGGAGGGTGTCTTTACCTTCCACATCTCGGTTCTTGCAATCAATGTAGCACATCGAATCATCCCTTCTGCGTGTCGTTGAAAGCTCAATACAATCCTTCGTACAAACTTATCTATGGGATGTCCCATCTTTACCCCCCCGAGCGAGACGATCCAGCTTTGGTGCAGATGTTAATTTGAACTTCACGGTGTGGACGCTCATCTTCCCGTCGAGACAGCCTAACCTATCGGAGGACTTCGAAGCGCGAGATATCGCCGACACTGGACTAATGACGACTAAAGGCATGGTCGAGAGACTAGCGAGGAGCGTTGGGAACGCGAAGTGACTGAACAAGCAGAACGACACAGATTGGATCACAAACGCCTTCAGTACGAGACCCGCGAGTGAGACTGTTATCTGGCGAGACAAGTTCAAGAGACGGCTAATCTGCGAAATACTATACGAGAACAAACTATTCAGGACAACCTAAACCCCTAACATTCGAATCCAAGTCATTGGAAAGCCTCTACACGACTGCAACCGGACTCGGCCCAAACGCTTCTCAGCTTTCAAATCCACATTGAAGCAAAAGGAATACGATAACGAGGATCTTACCGGTTTCTAGACCAAAGCCGAGATTCTATCGTACATTGGATTTTCCCCCGATAAGTGGGCGTATGTCTTATAAGCTGGATGCAAAGGATAGGCTTCAGCTTCCTCGGGAGCCTGCAGCTTCAAATGCTGGGACAAGTTCTCCAGCCAATCCACCAATACCCCAATCGAAGGATTTCCTACAAGAACTCGAGATATTTCGACTATGGAGAACCAGGCGCTTGTTTCTATCTTGAGGGAATTAGGATTGCCTACAAATGGAGGAAAAGAAGCTAGAGAGAGAGAATTCAGGCAGTACATCGGACTTCTACCTCCAGCAGCCCCTCTATCTTATCGACCTGGCAAGAGCGCTTTTGACAACCAATGCGGACGATGGAACAGATGTCGAGACATATCCTCGAACCCCTCCGGCCAAAATGTCCCAGACCATCGCTGTACGTTGAGGCGGCAGTGAGGCTGAGGGCTAAAAGCGCCGCTCCTTAGGCCACAAATTCCCGAAAATGGAATCCCAACCCAACAAGCCTGAGGAATCCTTCTGTGAACCTTGTCTGCTGGTTGCCATCATCCACTCAACCAGAATTCAAAGAACTGTCAAACAATAAAGGCCGTAAAGGAAAAACGCACCGTTGCACCTGACCAGAGCCGAAGAGTGGGCCAACCACGCCCTCCATTTCAATTGTCTTATCATCAAGTTCATTTGTTATCGCTATGACCCTGGCGACAAGTTCTCCGACCATCGAGACAAGGGAGTGCGAGCATTGAACCATGCTGATGAACTCGGTTTCTTGTGCAAGGACCATGTATATGTGCAGATGAATTAGCACAGCTTCCAAATATGCATGTCGTCTAGCAGGAATGTAGCTTTCTGTAGGCGCCTCATACGTTCAGCCGCTTTAAAGATGCTTCGCGAAGCATATGCAACCACCGCCGAGATGGACTGCACTATGGTTGCAGTGGATTCTCTGATTGGCATGCTCATTGAATACTGGAAAGAAACCTATGCTGGTCACTCCTGTGAGCTTCTCCCGCTGATCGCTTGCTTTTTGGGTGCCAATCCTGTTTAACTGCAAAGCTTCGTGGTATCGCTTCTCGCCTCGGCTCTCTCGCAAGTACCTCGAATGTGATCCGCATCGATTTCGCTGGGTGTTCTCTCGCGAAGCCTGACAAAGCTCATCCTGAGACTATGCTCCAGTACCTTTTCGTTCGGTCTGTCAGGACTCTTACTGAAGTCAATGCTCAGGCTGTGAGTACTTGCTTTCCTCATTCGTTTAGCATGCTAGCCGCTTGCTAGGCTGGCATCGTTCTACTACCATGGCCAGAGAATGTCGCAGTTGAACACACTATTGACGAAATGTCTCATGATACCTTCCTGCGATTTCCTGAGGATGATCCCGAGACTGGCGAGCCGGTTGCTAATGCCGTGGGAGTCCCATGCTTCATCGGTGCTGATGGCAAAGCCGGTGCAGAAATCACCTCCGCCGATGAGTACACATGGACTGATGTCCCCGAGTTGCTCCAAAAAGACAAACCGAAGCCTGCCGATCGCCTGGAACAAACACGTTCCCTTCCTCAATGCAGAACATTGCGGAAGAGTATGGTGACAGATCCATAGTGATTCAAAGATCCATCTTCAGTTTTCAATGATCAAGTCATCTTCGCAAATGTCCATGTTCAGGGCAAGTCTTCTCAAGTATCCTCGGCCGGATTCAAACAACACCGATGGTCCGCGAATGCGCGTCGTAGCAGTACAACCAATTGCACGGATCAGTAGCGAGGAACTCTTTTAGTCCGAGGCGCACACAATCCTTACTCAACTATCATCATGATATTTAATTGGAATGCCCCTCGAGACCCATCCACAAACACTAGGTTCTAGGTTCCTAGCTATATCTTGACAAACCTTAACACTTTCATTAAGCACTGGGAAGCTGTAAGAATCAAGATATTTAGCGCAAGTTATCTGAGTCTTGTACTGACCTTATCTTCATAGCTTCGAAAAGCAAAATGAGTGATCTCAATCCTCCCAGCATAGCCTCTTGTGCATCAACATTTTGTCAAGCTACATTCGCCATTGTCGACGCTCATCAGCATCCTCACAACAGCAATGAGAATTCCTGCACAATGTGCTAAAATCCTTTTTTTGAACCACTGAATGGATAGGTAGTGCCGTTACTGATGCCTGCTGCACATAACGCGGCGAATGAGTGACTACATCGACGTCGCGATGAGGTTCTGCTGCTTCTTGCGGCTTGAATTTCAAAGCATTAGATCGATTGATTTATTCCTACTCCTATAAGCTTTAAAGGCTTATGTCAGGGATTCTATATAGTCTATATGGTAGGAAAACCCTCAGGCGTAGAAAACGAAAGGGGTCGTGGAGAGACTGCAACACAAATCGTCAGCATGTTGTATGAATATTAACATTGCGCAGAGTTCCGCGATGTCTCGCAAAGTCTCGAAGACGTTCAAACTTCCCGTGGAGAGATCCGAGCGCATTGCTCGAATTACCTTCGAATATGGTCGAGATGTTACCGTAACATTTCGCAAAAAGCCGAATTAAACCGATGAAGTCCTTACCAGTGAGTATTATCCCTTGAGTTTCATCCACAATAGTCATTAACCTTTCGTAACAGCCCGCAACGGATATGTTGAAGCTCTTCTTATTCAGCAATTTGGTGTCACCAACACTGTCAGTAAGTATTTCCTTCGCATCTATTCTGAAAAGACTCGTAACTAATCATAACAGCTTGTTACGCATGCCACAAGTTAAAAGGCCCTTTCGATAGCCTAGTCAGCTCACGCAACCCCTCGCAACGAGATGCTGCAACGCGAGCAGGCTCTGGGCCATCTCCATCTTTTCTTAGTTACCTCCCTAAACTGCCCGTTCAGTCTCGCAATAGGTCGTAACCTCGCGTCGTTGGGTGGATTAGGCTTGAAATCCTAGCCTTTAGTTTTCAGTCTTCAATTTAGACAGATTTTGCTTCGTGCTTTATTTCTTCCTCGTGCCCTTTCGTAACCTTGGCCGTTGTCTTTTAGGTCCCTCCATTTGTCATTTCTTCTCCCCTTCCTATTCTCTGCGTATCCATTCGTAGCCCAGGTGGTCCTCTGTCCAGCCGCCTCCCTCCCTTGCGCGAGGCCCGCTCCGCCGTTTCAAAGCATTAGATCGATGTGGAAATCTACACTTTCGTGGAAAGAGTCCCGGTCTACGGGTGAAGTATATAGATATATATACCCCAAAATTACCATGGTCAATTTCTATAATTAAATTTAAACCAAGAGGCATGCTGCATTGACGCCACGGAGACGGTCAAAGTGAGAAGCCCAAGCACGAATAACATCCCGTCAGCACCCAGTTCCTGTAACGACAAATCACTGCCCGCTGTCTTAAACTACATGGAAGCCCCCGATATAATAGTGTGGAGGATAGGATTCGCGCTGGCGTACTACAAACCTCCGACCGTCCCTTTAAGCTAACCTTCCAAAGCTAAGACCTACACTTTCGTGTCCATGTTCAAAGACCTCTACGACGAACAATCACCTGAGTGAGGCGCTGAACTCCACCAGTGTAACCCAGAGGATTGCCGAAATGGACATCAACGGACGCTGGACTCTGGAAAACCTAGATACCGCTTTCAGATAGAGCTAGAGCGATCCATCTGCAGTGTTTCTCGATTCTTTTGGCAGAAGAGCTTTCCGCCACGGCGGGAAAGTCATCAAATGCGGCGAACCTGTTGATATCCCAGAAGCGCAAGTACTGGCCTTCGTTGAAAATTCTGCTCTCAGCATATCTGTTCCCGAAGTCTACTCGTCTAGCAGGTGTGGAAATGTGGAGTGATTGAGATGAAGATGATCGAGGGAGATAGACTCTCGAAGGATGAGAAGTACAGCTATGCACGTGAAGTTGTGAATCAACTTCGTTCTCTCGAAGGAAATTGTATTGGCTCCCTCGAACGACAGCCTGCAGTTGATGTTCCTCGTGATGGGAATCGAGGGGGTCCTTTTCCCAGCGAGGCGGAATTCAATGAAGTTTTACGAAGCAATACCATTTCCACTACGCCCCCAATATATCGGATGATGCTGGAAGGCCTTCTCTCGAACACAGCCCATAAAATTGTTTTCACCCACGGAGACTTAAGTCCAACAACTATCATAGTGAAGGAAGGTCGAATCGCTGGCATAGTTGACTGGGAGTACGCAGGATGGTATCCAGAGTATTGGGAATTTGTTCAGTTCTTCAGAGCACTGTATGATGACTACCGTGACTATGCTCATGTAATTTTTGAAACGCTATATCCTGCCGAGCTCATGATAGACCATTTTGTAGGGCATCTGACGCGGCACTAGCTATGTAGACCATGATGTAAAGTCGTGGTGCCATCATGGAGTATATTCAAGGTGGAAATGTACTGTCCCTGTGGCCAGCCCTGTCTAAGATACGGAAAAGCACCATTTGCCAGCGGCTGAATGAGTGTTTAGTCGAGTTGCAAGTTGTGACGATAAATGTCGGATCGGAATGTCCCAAGGTTACTGAATGAGTCAATTACCTTGGCCTTCTCAGCTACCGCGTTATTGAGAGCATCTTCTGTTTCGAACTATCTATTGATAGTAGCGTCCGCTTCCTCACCGTCGCCGGTCCAGAAGATTCCATCCGGCATAAGTGTACGCCCTAGTCCCCCGAAATAACCTGGTGACGGGATTCTCCACAGAAGGTCCTCCAAGATCACCATTCCGTATTCACCCATGGCGATTTCCAGCACAAGAACATCATAAGTAGTTCGCGAGAAATGTCTGTAATGTCTGCAATATCTGCAAACTCTGCAAGTTATGACGAAGTCACCTCAGAAGCGAACTAGGATGTTGTATTGATCGAGGGGGAATAGGCTGGATGGTATTGAAGTCGCTGGGAATTCTGCGCTGCCCCCTGATCGTTCTATTTTGATGATGACGGGCCAGACCATTTGGAATCGATCATAGACCCTTGTCCAGTAGAGTACCTCTGGCTCAAAACAATCGCCACCGAACTATGGTCCTAAATCGTGTGGTGACCCATGGCCAGTGAATTGATCTCTTCCCGGTCGTACGTGAAACCCATATCCTGCTCTGATGTGCTTGCTTTGGTTTTAATTCCTGTGAATCTCCCCTATCATATCCTTGAATTCAGGTTAAGATGCCCTCCAACCTCAACTTCTTTACCGCGTCCTCTGCCCATTCACCACATCTTAGGGCATCTGTTCACAGTTGCTCGCAAGATCAGCATTGAGTATTAAATACGGTCGGCTTACCCAGGATTCCTATCCCTGCAAAAATTTATAGCATCACGATACTGTAGTACTGCGGAATTCGTTATCCGCCTCGACACTATGCTAGCTCGAGACTCACTTCTCGGGCGACGATTCTTCGGTGGTTGTATATATGTGTGTTTGCGCTGTTCTGCACCAATACCAGAATTTATCCACGTAGTCCCCGCCTAAGCCGTCGTTCTTATATGATACAGCCCTAAAGAGGTCAAGGAGATCAAGGAAGGACATTAAAAGACGGCCACCACCAGCACTGGCACCATGATGATGATATTATTGTGCGTTAGAACGACGGAGGGCTATGTGTGCCTGATATCGGAGAGGCCGGCGCGAGAGCAGTGGAGTTTAGTGGCTGCGACCTCGACGGGTTGGCCTCTAGAGCAGTGGAAATGGACTTTGGTGAAGTGAGTTTAGGGCCAATGGATATGCTCCGGTAACGTCATATCATATATCTAAGAAAAACCACACCACACCTCAAATGGACAGTGGTCGGCATTGTATTTCCCTGTAGTATCGCTCGTGCATAGACCGGAACATCCTCACTGGGAAGATGGGAGTATCTCACCTGACTCTTATGCATCCAGTCTCATAGTGCCATCGCTACGAGATATTGCTCACCTACTCAGGTCATGCTCTGTGCTCCCAGGGCTTTTTCCGACTCCGGAAGGCCCGTGTAGTACGCGAAGTTGGGAACTCTCCATCTAGCAGAAATGGGCACTTCGATGTCGAAATTGCGACTAAGTACTCCCAATATCCATCCTTGGGCCAGAGTCTGAGCTTCGACCCTACTACCTAGAAGGTCCTCAGCAAGCCAGTGCGCGTAAGATCGTGTTACTGCGAGTACCCTCGAGCACCGAGCGAGGAGTCTGCCAATCTGTTATCCTGGGGGTCCTCTCATGAGCGGGCGCCAAGATTTGCCAATTTACTGCTATTCCAGCCAAGTCCGCTTACACCTTTCATAGATAGGCACAACTGTCGATGTCTGGGGGAGCCACAGGGTTCATCCGCCCCCTATCATAGAGGATCGCCGGTATGCCCCTAAGTCATGATCGCCAAGTAAGTCTTCCAAGGATGGTAAACCGCCACAAATTACTTTTGTTCCAACATCACCTTGGGGCAAAAGTCTTGGATAGGCCGCTGACACAGAGTAGGCGGTCGCAGAGAGCAACTAACAGCTGAGCAAATAGGGTGTGTCCCAAACATCAGCAGCTCAACATTCGGAGATAGCTTGCTCGTTTACGATAGGGTTCATAATGACAAGACTTGGAGTTGACAGTTTGAGAAATGATCTGCTAAGTTAGGTAATATGCGGAACTAGTGACCGATGTCGGCATACGTTAGAAGCACACTTTTTATCAGATCCTTGCTGATTATCTAGGTAGGGCGTTGCATCTGATTAGATCTACATCATTCCACTTAGCGTCTCAATACAGCCCTTGGGGTTGGCTAAGGATAGTCCTTGGGCTTAGCAGGATGGCAACATGTGGGCAACATGTGGGCTCCATTGCAGCGCTCATGCCGGATTTGCGCGGACCCTGCCGATCAAATGAGAAGAAATAAAAGTGAAATGCTATAAAATGTTAGTTGTCTAGCTTTGGTATTTACTTTTTGCTCGGGGATATGGAGGTTTGTAACAGCTGTCTCTGTAGTAACTAGGGTACAATTCGAGGCCGCTCGATCAAAGACAACATGTCGACACCAGCTGGGGCCAAATGGGATGACCAGCTTAAGACCAGCGACGGGGATCTGGTATGTTCATCCTTACCCTCACCACCCTTGAACCAAAGTAGGGTTGGTTGTACCAGAAAAGCTGACGCGCAGTCCTAGGCTACCCCTTCACAACAAGACTCAGATCATGTCGTGAATGAAAGTCGCGCTGGAATAGGCGTTAGTAGGGTCGAAGCCTTCAATAAGGTCCTGTACCAGTCAGGCAGGTCTGGCAAGATATTGTTATGGCTGTTAGGTATTTCCATCGGCCTGACGATGTTTGCCTATGCTCTCGACCAAGGCATCACCTCAACTATCTTCACTACCATGGCCAGTTCTACCTTTGGACAGCACAGTTCGCTTGCGGCCGTCAGTACTGCCGGTCAGATCATCCGGGCCATCAGCAAGCCCTTCATCGGCAAGTTAGCAGACATCACTTCACGTCCTACTACATACGTCGTTGTGCTGGTATTCTACGTCGTCGGTTTTGCCGTTGCGGCCAGCGCCAGCACTTTTACTGCCTACACGGTGGGCATCTGTTTTACCTCGGTTGGCAAATCCGGGCTTGACCTTTTGAGCGACATCATAGTGGGCGACCTGACACCGTTGCAGTGGCGAGGTTTCTTCGGTGCCGCATTGTCGATCCCATTTGTCATTACCGTACCCGTGAATGGCTTCATTGCCGAGGGCTTTGTCGATAATTGGCGATGGGGTCTGGGCATGTTTGCTATTCTCGTACCCGTCTTGCTCGTTCCAGCCATTTTTACACTTTATGCCATGCAGCGGCGAGGAGAAAAGTTGGGGATGGTCACTATGGCAGCGTCGAAACGGCTGAGGACCGGGGCTGTAGATGACTCTGAGGAGCCGACTAAAACCAAGGGTCTGGCCTACTGGATAAAGCTCCTTCATGAGGGACTGATTGACATTGACATCTTCGGACTCATTATCCTCGGAACATCATTTTCACTCATCTTGCTGCCCTTCACCCTTGCAAAGGACGCGGACGGCGGTTGGGCCAATGCAAGTATGATTGCCATGCTTGTCTGCGGCTTCATCTTGCTTATACTTTTTGTTCTCTTCGAGATGTTCCTGGCCCCGAAGCCGCTTATGACAAAGCGGATCCTGAAGAACCGCACTTTCCTCGCTGCGGGCACCATATATACCTTCAATCAGATGGCCTCAGCGGTCCGCAACACCTATTTCTCATCATATATCTATATCATCAAAGAGTGGTCGACTTACGAGTGGACCATCTTCTTGGGAATTACAACCATGGGGCTCAGTATCCTGGGACCCATCGTTGGGCTCATACAGAGGAGCACACATCGTTACAAGTCCATGATGGTCTTTGGCGCCGCGGCAAGACTGATCGGTTACGGCATCCTGGTGCAAAGCAACGGTAACATGACGCAAGACACGGCCCGCCTGGTCGTCGCCCAGCTCATTTTCTGCCTGGGCTCCTTTAATGTGGTCGGCGTCCGCGTGGGTAGTCAAGCCTCAGTTCCGCATGAGGACATGGCATCGATCATCGCACTGCTAACACTGTGGTCCACTTTGGGCTCGTCCGTCGGCAGTGCCGTCTCGTCAGCCATCTGGACAAACGAAATGCTCAATCGCATGCACATGGAGATGCCCGGAGTCGATGAGGCCATGATCGTCAAGCTCTACGGAAACATCAGGAAGCTACGAACCAGCTACGACTTCGATAGCCCCGTCAGACAGGGCGCTATCCGTGCGTATGCCTATGTCAACGGCCATATTGCCATCTGCGCCCTTCTCCTGGCTACCGTGCCGTTGTTTGCCACCTTCTTTATGCCCGATTTCTATCTAGGCAAACAGCAGAACGCCGTTACGAACACGGGTCTTGATGGTGAGAGGGTCGATGTGCCCCGACGGCGGTCTTGGGATCAAGGGAACAATGCGGAAGACGGGCCTAAACCTTTCTATCGTAAGTTGCTTGCTTATTACCGCAAGGGCATGTAGGTTACATGGCTACGAGCAGATACACACGGCCATCGGGCACTTCGGTGTGTGGTATCTCGACAGTATTGGAAGCCCCCTAGGCGGTAGGAACGACCGCATCTTATGTCCCACACGTACCAAAAGTCAAATTCAACAAGCACTGTCGTTCGCATGAGACACTCTCACCCAACTTAACCTTGCCTGCTTGAGTCTTAACAGGATAATTTTGGCCGCAATCGGTTCTGGTAGCATCTCATTCCTCTTCTTTGACTAGTTGACCGACCGGCCTTCCGATGTTGATGGTTGGTCCATGAAGTGGAGTCTAGGACGGCAAGGCTGCCATCCTCAGGGGCCAACCTATCACGTGATAGAAGCCTAGTGTTCAATAACGGGGCTGACTTCAACATCGCTCGACCCTCTCTATCAGCGTTGTCTCCTTGTTAGTATAGCAGCTTAAGTAATGTACTGCGAAGTCTGGATTAAAGTATTCTATTACTTCGAAATGAACATGAGGCTCGGAATATCAAGAAACTCGTGCTCGAAGAGAAGATCAAATGCAGCCTAACCAGTGCCAATGTTTCGGAGCAGGATACCGGAGCTAACATAATTAATCTTCCGCCAGAGGCCCTAATTGCAATAGATTCAAGATCACTGATTTTTATATATTAATGTCACCTCTTAAAAACCACACCTTCGCAGTAGAGGAACGACGGGTTTAACACGGCTGGGCGAGCCAGCTAATTTCTGGCAGCGATGCAAGACATGTCTTGGAGAGATGCCTCACTTCGAACGGTATAGAACCCAGCTCATACCCTTTTGAATGATACAGGTTGTGCTATGGGCATGGAAGATGTCTTCTTTCAACCTTGAAGATCCGGTCTTTGCTCCCTGGTTTGGTCATTTGACACAGAAGTTCGCGAGCGCGAATCGCACAGATAATGGCTTACACTCTCCCAGTTTGCAGCTTTTGAACACTGATCGATGGGCAGACATAGTGTACCTGGGCTGGTACTCATTCTGAACACTTCTGTCATAACAAATGAAATGGTTTAGTAAGCACGCGGATTTCATAGCATGGTCGATCAGGATAGGTCGTTTATTGTTGTCCGAATGGACCAATAACCGCCCGCCATCTTCGTGATGCTAATTAAACGGATGTGAGTGTCCGTTACTTTTTCAAACATCCACGGCTCATCATGATAATTTGTGTAAACCCCCACTCCTGAGAAATGCCACACAGGCGCAGCCTGAATGACTGTAAGGCCATGCAAACCGGGTTCAAGCCTGGATCATGTCTGCGCTGATTATGATGCGAGACATTCGAAACAAACATTTCACTCTACCCTGGTGCAAGCAATCAGCCGCATACTTCGACCTCGCAGACTTTCAGCAAGCTCTGTGAATCAGTTCTCAAGACAACCTGAAACATCAGTCACTCAGCACACATCGGTGGCCAGAGGTCGTACATAGAATATCGGTAATCAACCCATGCTTACTCGCACAAGTAAACTCGAGGATTACCAGTAGCGGGATCAGGCCCCAGGATCGACGCCTAGACAACAAGCTGTACAAAGCTAGCTTTACGAAAGTGCATCGCATGGCATCGTCAGCCTTGGGGCGCCTGAGTTTCTGAGGCTTATATCAGAATTGTGGGGTGGCAAAAGTCTCCGAGCATCGTCAGGAAGTCGCCGAGTCCCATTAATACGGAGGCGCTGTGGAATTGAAATAAAGAGTCTACGCGTGGTGATGATAATGATGATAATGTTGGAGACTTGTATCGATTGCTCCCAGTACCATAATTCCTTGAACTTAGCGTGGTGAACGAAGCAAAACGAGCGCCTAGAAAAGAGGAAATAACGAGACTATAAACAGCAGCCACCATGCATACCGAGCGGCTTCTGAGTTCCGTTTTGGGCGCGGCATTCAAGCTTTCCTATACGAATGCTGCGGTCACTCTGGTGGTCGTCCCCATTCTAGTCCAAATATCCCTCGCGATCTATCGTCTATTTTTCCATCCCCTAGCAGGATTTCCTGGACCGAAACTGGCGGCGGCAACTTTCTGGTATGAGTATTACTACGATGTCACGAAGCATGGGGTATATCTCTGGAAGATCAAGGAGTTGCATGAAATCTATGGTGAGAATACCCTCCAATCTATCCGTCTTTCTAAGACCCGGGAGAGTGAGGAGAGCGTGAACTAACACAATCCCCAAATCGTTCAACATGCAGGCCCCATCGTACGCATCAACCCGAATGAAGTGCACATCAGCGATCCCGACTTCTACAGCGAGATCTACCACCTAAAGGCACACCGCACGCACCGGGACAAATTCTACAACCTGGAAATCCTCGGGCCCGGACTAGCCTTCACAACAAACCATGAGGTGCACGCACGACGGCGCGCCCCGCTGGCCCCATATTTCAGTATGCAGTCCATCCAGGTATTGGTACCCAGAATCACGTCCCTTGTGCATCAAATGAATCAACACCTGCGGGATGCCGTCGCCGCAGGGACAGTGATCCACGCGAATCACCTGTTCACGGCGTTCGCGATGGACGTGATCGCCGAATACTCGCTGGGGGAAGAAGGGACCACAGGGTCGCTGAAGAGGCCCAATTTTGGGAAGTGGTGGTATGACTTGACGCAGAAGCAGGTTCAGATGAACGCCTTCTTTCGACATTTCCCTCTCGTAGCCAGGGCCATGATTTCATTGCCAGACGCGCTGGCTGTGAAGGCAATGCCTGCGTTAGAGAATTTTATCTGGTGGCAAGCGAATTTGCGGGCGCAAGTGAAGGCGGTGCTGGAGACGAATGAGAAGGGCAATGTACCTAGTACTCCCACCGTCATTCATGCGCTCGCGGCGAGCAAGTTGCCGCCCTCTGATAAAACCGTTGTTCGGCTCGCAGCAGAGGCGAATCTGCTGCTCGGCGCGGGCGCTGAGACAACCGCAGCCACGATCTCGAGGACGACCTACCACATCCTCGCCAACCCAGATGTGCTGAAACGGCTTCAAGAGGAGCTAGTAGCTGCCATGCCGGTTGCTCACGAAATGCCCTCGCTATCAAAATTAAACCAGCTGCCGTATCTGAATGCGGTGATTGAAGAAGGCTTGCGGACTGCCTTGCCTGTCTTGTCTAGGTCTCCGCGAGTGTTCCAGAATCACGCTCTGAAGTATAAGGACTGGGTGATCCCACCTGGGGTAAGTCTCACCATCCTCCAATGTTCCCTTTTTCATACTATTCCCTATTCTCTGTCGTCACTGTCCCCCTACACATTTTCGCTCACATATCCATGGTAATCAGAGTGCAATCTCTCAATCCGCCTTCTTCGTTCTCATGTCCCCCTCTGTCTTCCCGGAGCCCGAGAAATTCAAGCCCTCACGGTGGTTGGCTAGCGAAGAATCTGGCCCTATTCCCGAGGGACAATATCAAGTTGCATTCAGCAAGGGCCGTCGCCAGTGCATCGGGATCAACCTAGCATACGCCGAGCTGCGCTTCGCTATCGCAACCATCTTTCGCAGATTCGAACTGGAACTGTTTGATACGAGTAAGGCGGACGTTGAGATCGTGCATGATTATTTCGTTGGCATGCCATTGATGACATCGAAGGGTATTAGGGTAAGAGTTCTTCGAGAGCTGGATTGAGTTGGAACAGGTGTCGTCTAAAATTGGAAGATTGAGTATATGCCAAATGTTGTGAGAATGTTCGGCATCTCTAAAAGGGGGTATCACAAAATACATCCATTTCGTTTGATAAATATTCCCAGCGGCTTCGTTGTATGCATATCCTATTTTCAGCTATACCTCCATAATACATAGCGAAGGTGCTATTCCCATCGTATGAACATAATACCCGAGAGCCTTACATGAGGGCCAACCACCGCCGGATCCTTATAGTGCCCCTTATTTAACGGGGAGAGATGGAGGTGGGACGGCTACTATCAGAATCCCAATCGAGGATATTGATCGGCACACTCTCGACAAGAACAGGTTATCAAAATCTTAAAAAGCCTTTTGCAAACAGGGATCACGCCATCACTCTCTCTTTGGTACTTTGGCAAATCAAGCAAGGGAAAATGGTGCTGCATCTTTGCACTATTTGCAATGTTTTTATTGTTTGCTATTGTGGAGGATGAGTTTTCTCACTCTGATTTCACCGATGTTTCACCTCCAATTCCTTATTGTTATCCATTGAATGCACAAGTCTTTTCCCAATCTGGTTCCTACTCCTCATGGCATGTGTAGTCCTCTTCGAAGCTGATATGGGCATTTCTGTAAGCTGGGAGCCTCACAATGCCTTGAGCTGCCTTCACAGCGGCCTTGATTGAAGTAAACTCAAGAACCGCTATCTTGTCCCATGTCCAATTGAGCCCAAGCAATTGACGTCCAAGACCCTGATCCATGATTATCCCCTGAAGTTGCGTGTATTGAGAGACAGTGAGCTCATCGACCAAAAGAATCCTGGTAGCTTTTGCACCTCCAGTAACAAACTCATCCAACTCGCCACTGCGCGGGTAGGTGGGTTCTCGAACAAGCCAGCAATAGACCGTGTTGCCATTTATCTCAAGGTCTTTGAGTTTGCCCATGGCCATTGCGCTGTCTTCGAGAATGAAAACGACACGTGCAGTCATGAAGTTGGTAGCCTTGCCAATGGGTCCAACCAGTTCAATTGACTCCACTGCTCCACAGCGGGTGAGGGAGAGGACTTCAGTGACCGAGCTTCCTAAGGGGATATGATCGATCATGACAGTGCGAAAGGCATCCTTGCTCTTCATGCCATCCTCTGGGAGATAGCGAACGGGATACTGGTAGAATTGTGATGTTGGGTCGAGAGGCATACCGCTGAAGTGCTTTGCACGCGCCTTCTCCGAGTTATCGTGAAAGATGGGGTTGTCATTATGAACCTTCCACATAGGTTGGCCGGGGAATTCGGATGGGATCTCGGCAATGAAGGTAATCGTTTCGCTGCCTGAAGTCGTGGTGGGGGTTTTGATTCCTCCCGACGCATCATGGCTTTCAGACCCGTTTCCGTCGTCATTAACCTTCAAGCTATAGAGCTGAACTAATGTGAGCATTGAGCGCAGAGAGAAGCAGGTATCAGGGACTTACTCCATCTTCCAGACCATCCTCGTCGGTAGCAGCTGGTTTCTTTCCGTATTTTGCTAGGAATGAAGGGGGCTGAGAATTGTCAGTATGAGAAGTTCTCTGGAGAAGAGGCAAACTAATTACCACTTCGGGAGCTCCATCCTTGCTCGTCTACATATAATGTCAGTCATGGTTTGAAAGTAGAAGGAAGGGGAATAAAGACTCACGCGGAGGTTCTTGATATTATCATAAGCTGACATGGTTGTCGCGGATTCAACTTCAGAGTTTGTGTTTGCTGGAGGAACTTGGAACACAGAAAGGAGTTTCGCGACTTTGGGTTCAGCAGGACGATTCTCACCAGTGGTTGATGCTGGTGAGACCTCAATCAGTTTGTTTGATGATTGTTGGATGGGAGTATTTGCGATTGTTTCTTTTGGAGTGTCGACGACAAAGTGTTTGCGCAAGGTTTGTCGCGCATAAGGGCTAAGGGTGTCGTCGAGTCCGGAACCCTCCAAAATGTCCAGGTCGAATAGTTTCCTCTCATCGACTTCACTCGCTGAACAGCTTTTGTTCGCAACGACAACAGCCTTTTTGACTTCTGGGGTTTCGTCTGACGAAGTCACAGGTTTTAGGAAGTCTTGATCATGTTTCCTGGTCTTGCTAGTGCACTTCGATATACTTTCGTCATTGGTTTGTATGACGGCCACTCCGACGACTTCGAGGGAGTCATTAGGATCAGGCACAGCGTTACGACCAGACTCTGCATCAACAGTATCATCAGAAGTATCTTTCATCAGCTTCATTCGCATTTGAAGCCTTCGGACTCTTTCGTTTGAATGATCAAGTTCTGTTTGGAGTCGTGAGTTCTTGTCGATCTGCTCTCGCAAAGATGCTCTTGTGAGTTCATGAACACGCTGCTCTGTGATTAAGGCCAAGCTCAAAGATTGATTAATCAAGGCTGGGTCTGGAAAGCCAATGGACATTTCCCCGGGATTGCCAGGCCTGAAGGGGGAATTAATCGATGCCATGTTTGAATCTTGGGCTTGAGACATTGAGAAAATGGCCTTTATATATTGTCAGTGATTTCCACAGAGACGTGGTCGAGACATCGCTACCGAGTCTTTGGAAAGGCTACTTACAGGAGGATTGTTCTCGGGCTGAGTGCGTGCAACTGTTGTACAAGGATAAGACAACTGCAGCTTTGGTCAGCAAGCAGAACAACAGAAGCTTCAGGCAAACTAAGCAACGGCAAGCGATTAAGGAGGAAACGTACAGAAGCTGAAGTTTCTGGATGTTGATTCATGGAGACAGGTGTTTGGTAATGCGGAACATTGCCTTGGGCCTAGATCGATAAGTCAGCCAGAGAGTACATGAAGATGGAACAGAGCAAGGCCACCAGTGGAAGTCTTCCAGGGTTATGCAATGGACCAGTCGAAGACGAACCAAAGTGATCCGCACTCAACCGATCTGGGCTTGTCTGCTCAGCAAGCACGTGGCTGTGTCTCGTGGGGCTAGTTGCAGCTCCGTCAACAGCAGAACGAAGAGCAGCTGGTCCTAGACGAAGACGAGAGTCACCAAGATCTGGCTTGATATGTTTGTTGAAGAAATCGGCTTTGGCGTTGCCTCCTGGAGAAGAAGAGGGTCGATCAGAAGACAAAGAAGATACTTTGACTCGGGAAAGGTAAGCGTTGATCTGGCTATTCATGTAGCTGGTGGCGATAGCTTGCAAGGACCCGACGCTGTCGACTGGAGTGAACTTGAAGCTGCCCAGCTGGGACTGATTGAGGTCTTGACGTTCCATAGGGGGATACTTAAATAGACGATCTGAGGGTTTGTCGATTGTCATGGTGACAATTTCAGGGTCTGTCACAACAAAATGCCAGGGGAGGGGATATGCTGTGACGAAAGGTATGCCAACCGTGAAGAAATACCTAGTAGGGTGGTGGAAGAGAGCGAGAGAATGAGATATGACAACAAAGGGAACAGACAAGAGGGTTGGAGAGAAGTGAGAGCATACAGGCGAAGCAGTATGCAAAGAGGAAGGAGCAGGATGGTATCAACCGTGACCAAATGCGCAAGAGCGATATAGAACTCCTTTGAGCCACCATCCAACTGGATCTGGACCACGTCACTTGCCCGCTCACAATTCGATTACCATTGCCCTCTTTCAGATGTCAAGGCCAGCTTCATCTTGATCTCTAGAAGTTGGTGCCAAGCGCTCTGCTAGGCCAGGCAGTGCATGCAGTCTCGTCATGTAACCCATCGCCCCTTACCAGATGATTAGGCAGCATCGGATCAACAATTCTCCGTTTGGAAGGAGCGCGAGGGTGTTATTGTCCTCAGCAAGATTCATGTGGTGGCTATCGTCAGCCTGCTTGATCAAACAACCTCCCCTTATTCTATAGTGGATGAGCAGAGAATGCCAAATATGTTGCACTAAACCATGGACGTCAAAGGATGGGGATTTGACGTTCACACGTCATCACGGAGCATCAACTGGTAGGACCAGATGTATATTTTTTCCCAACAAATCTATTCAATCGCATGAATAATCAAATCATAAACCATGGAAGCAAAACAAGTCTCTGTGTGCTTACCCAGATTTCCACTCTTATGCAAAAGGCCTCCATCGTCAGACAAGTCCCTTCCAGAGTTAACTCTATCGTTTCTCCAGCATCAAAGCCATAGACTCCAGCTGCGCATTGAAGGCCTTGGTTTTATCCAGAATTCCTCCAGCATCAGCCAAGTGGCTCACATTGTTCGTAACACTTCGTAAGAGAAACTCGACACTCTCATGAGATTCCCCTTCAGCTCGAGCCACGTCAAGCTCAATACGTCTTGCAGCCTCGCTGATGTTCCACTTCTCTCGCGTATCCTGTTCACACTCCCAATGGCGTCGCCTCACCGAGTCACACTTGAGGGCAATCTGCTCTCTCTGTCTGCGTATTTCGATGTATTCGGCCTGCAAGCTAGACTTCTCTCGCTTACTCTTCCGGACACGAGCCTCAAGGTCCGTACGATTTTCCACAGCTTCAGACATTTGAAACAATTCCTCGTTCAAATCCTCGCCAAAAGCTTCTAATGCCGACCGCTTGGTCTTGGCAGCTGTTCGTTCAGATCGTGGAACATTTTGTGGCATGTTATCGAGTAAGTTGGTAATCATTTCACGGCATATCTGCGCCAGAACATCCACGACGTTCGGTTGGGATCGCTCAGCAGGTACATCCATTCCAAGCCGTCCATCATCCATACGCTGGCTATGATGGTCAATTTCTTCATGGATTGTTGGCAGTGTCGATATATTGGTCATTCGATGAGTTAGGATAGGGAAGGTTGGCCTGCTCGATTTGCTCCTGGCGGGCGCCTGGGGATCACGAGAAGGCTTTTGCTTTACTTGTGGCTTGGTCAGTTTTCTCCGCGGAGCAGGTGTCGGTGGTTCAGGGGTTCCTTGGATATAGGTTTTGTCGCCCTCATCGTCCATCTCCACCGGAGACACGTCGCGGCGCGAGGCAGGACTGGTAGGGCGAGATGGTTTTGGTGATGAATCTAGTTCTCTACTTTCCTCTGCCTCAAGTGTCGCGGTAATATCAGGTACAGGGTCATGGTCTTCTGACTGAGCCCGCGATTCTGTGGTCTGAGTGATACTAAGGGTACTCTCATTCGACGCAGAGGGTTGGCCAGAGAGGCGCTTCTTCTTCCGGGGGACTGCGATGGCTGTACGCCTTCTTCGTTTCTGCTGCTTGGTTGCTCTTGAATTAATCGATTCCAACAAGGGCTCGGTTATATTTGAGGGTTGGTCTGATTGCTGATCGATCTCAAAATCTGGTTGCAGATCTGCGAGAACACTGGGCTTAACATCTTCGTGACCTTCGGCTTCGATCGAAACTGATTCTAGACCCACCGCCAGGGGATTGTTCGATTTGAGCAGATGAGGCGATGATTCAAGACCCAGGTCCAACCCGGCCTCGTTCTCGTCGGTAAGTTCATTTTCCTTTTCCGGATCAATTTCATTGGTCGCCGTTGGCTGGGTGATCGCTGATCCAGTTGTGGCTTCATCAGTCCGGCGTAGCGGCGAATTGTGCGGCTCCGTGCCACCGTCCTCAGCTATAGTGAAAATGGCATCTTCTCTCCGCGAAGAATTTCTAGTTGTCCGTACAGATGCGGAAGTTGCCGGAGTGCGTAGAAGCTCGGTCGTTGGACCGGCAGATGATAAACGTCTTCTCTTAGAAGAACTGGTTGATGCCTGTTGTAGCGTTGCCTCCGTTGAGGCGTTTTGGACGGAGGCCACTGGTGTTTGTCGGATTGATCTGTTTGCCGACTTTCTACTACTATTTTGTACCGAGGGTGTAACATAGCCTTGACGCACACTTGATCGGCGTAAACTGGGAGTTCCTGTATTTGAGCGGCGCGAGCGGGCTGAGCTTGGAAAAGACAATCCAAAGTCGACGGCATCAACTTTACGAGTCCTGTCAAACACGTGAGAAGCATACATTTTGTGGCACTGAAATACTTACGCAGCACCTCTCTGTCGCATCTGCTGCCGGTCATGCCTATCATTTCCAAGTCCAAAATCAAGACCAAAATCGGTGTTGGTGATCTGTCGAGATCTAGAACATGTTAGCAATTGGACAGAAGGAGTATCCGTGTTGGAATAATGCGTTTGACAAACCCTGCACCTCGTTGGCGCTGGAGCGCCCTTTCTTGCCTGTCGTTCGAAGCCATGGTGTCAATATACAAAATACCAATGGCTCAATGATTAGGAAACCTCACGGCAAGCCTAAGCCATCATCGCAAAGTTGATATATGGTTGCACGTCGTCTAACTTTCGCAACGCGTCGGCAGACGCGTTTGATCGAAGCCAATTTTGCCGATAATTATCCGAGGCTTGGCAAAGAGCTTCACTCGTTGGTGGAGAGTTCCGCTCAGGTGGATCAGAGGTAAACATTAATGCTACGAAGTTCACAGCAGACATGATTACAATGGAGCGCTTATCTTGATGAGGTGCTGTGCGAATTCTGTACTAATCAATTGGTCGCTGGTAAGATGTCTTGGTTCTGGGGTGGAGGTGGCAACAAGCGCAAGCAGAGCGATCCTGCAAAGGCACTCGATGATGACCTCAAGCAATTCTTAAACGATCAGCAGCCCAAGCCATATTCTCCTGCCGAAATATCAAAGCATGTCGCAGAAGCTCCACAGGCTCAAGAAGCCCCAGCTCCTACTCCTAGGCCAGCTGAGTCCCCCGAGGATCGACCTCTGCCAAAGGAATCTTTGTTCCAGGATGGTCGTTATAAGGATCTATGGAAGACCTATGTCCCTCTAGAGCAAAGCGGAAGCTCGCCAGTAGAAAGAGTTCTCGAGACTAGAAAAGACAGAAGGCAGACGATTCATAAAGCAGCTCTGGAAAACTGTGCGTTCGAGCAGCAAATGCAACAAGATTGCTTGCACGCAGGGACATGGTCGCAAAAGATCCGGGGAAAGATGACCTTGTGCCATGAGGAGAATAAAGCATACAACCGATGTTACTCGCTACAGGCCAAATTCCTACAAGCCCTGGGGTACATGACCAGCCCGACAAACTCAGATGAGGATGAGGAGAGAATTCAAATGCATGCGGATAAATTATATCACAGAATGATGGACTATGAGGCTGAAGTTGACGATGCTAGACGTGATGGAAGACCCATTCCACCATTAACATCACTTTTCAACCCAAATCGTACAGCGCCAACGCCTGAACAACTAGATTTACCAGAAACCATCACTTCGAAAATGAAGAAACCGTTGCATGAATATGCTCCGCATGAAAGAGAGTTGGCAGCTAGAGCCGCACTTGAAGAAGCGAAAGTGGCAGACGCGTATGCTCATGATCTCTTTAACTACACGACGATGATGAATGAAGAACGGAAAGTCCGACAACAATGGTTAACCAAGGCCTTTGGCGAAACTCTGGGGAAATTCTTGATCCCGGATCCTCCCAAAGAAGCGGCTGTCACGTCATACAATATTCCAGAACTGGAAGAAAAGATATGGGAAGAAGGGAAAAACCAGCCGCCCAAGAAGTAATTTGAGCTGAATTCGTCAAGGATTTATAATTCACGTCCAGTGGCCAATGCAAGATTAACCAATGCGGAATTCTTGTTTGGAAGAGACGCCGAGTACCTATGCTTGAGCCCAATTCAGAGTCAGCAAATGCGGCAGGTCCTGGTGTGGTGATAAAACGGTGGCGCTGGGCACAGACTCTCCACTCGCGACTAGCGATCGATCTTGATATGTCCTCCAGCCTGTTGGCTACAATACCACCAGAAGGCCATGTAACAATTCCGCCATTCGTGGCAGACCAAGGAGGTCTAGCTCTTTCTGAGATGTCTAAGGACGTCAACAAGTGAATTTGAGGCGCGGAATTCATTGCCCTGGAATGGAGGATGAAGATACTACCTCTTTTCGACTGGAAAGCAAGCCCAGATACGTCCCTGTGTTTGTAGAGTGAACAATTTGGAACTTATACGATCCCCAGAGATCGATATGTAACAGCTATGGAGGAGAACAAACCACGCTACTACATTCAAGACGACGAGGCTGTCTCGGACTTTTGAATACCGAAAGAATAACTTGCACAAGATAGGAAGGCATTCAAGGCAATCCCAGCCTACCGCTTAGTGAGGCATGTTTCATCTCGTTTAGATTATGCCCTCGATGGAGAAGGTGCTCTCAGTCACCTTCTGGAATAGTCGTAGTAAATGACATATCAAGGACTGAAAACCCTGGAAAAGGCTGGCCACCGGTACTCCGTACCGATTACTGAGTGGAAGGGACTTGAGGGCCGATGCCGCGTCCCCAAGCTTTACGCTCACCTTCCTATCCTATCCAAGCCTAAAGCGAATATTGTTTGGCCCTTGGCCTGTCATGTCCGCGAGCCGAAAGGCTAATGGCTAAGAGAGGGCGAAACGAGAAGAAGCAAGCCAGGCGTAAAAGGCGGGGCAGTGGGACGGACGGGCATCGAGCACGTCTTCCACTGCAGGGCCAGTGGCACTTACGAGTGCAAGTCTAACGAGAATTTGTTTCTTTTCGGCTGGAGGACTCCTACAGTGCCGGGAGGCTGGCTAGACGGCCCTGGGGGTCTCCAGAATCGGAGTTCCCACGTTTTAACGCATGTCGGTTGAATACGAGAGTAAAATTTACCATGACGGCATCAAATCAGGTACTAGCATGACTGACTTCCTGTTGATAGAAGATGTAAAGAGTACACACCATGCCCTTTGCAGACTTCCCTCCTTCTCCTTACCTCTCCATCCTTGTTTCTTTCTTCGCTATCACCACATCTTGCTTGCTCTTCGTGAGCAAGATGGGTTTCATGAAGCGGCGATCAGATGCCGATCAGATCCCGCCTGACTCAGATGTACCATCTCTCGTCTCAGTCACTCCCATGGCCATTGACCAGGATGCGCCACTCCTGCAGCTACCGCCTGAAATCTTACATCACGTTTTAGCATTACTCCCGTGCCAAACTCTTGTTTCTCTGTCGCGAGCATGTCGACAACTACGCGGTTTGGCGCAGACTGACCTGCTATGGGCAAACCTCTTGCGATCCAATATTCCGCCCGAAGATTTCCCACCAGATCCATACCCATCTTCCTCTTATCGCGACCTGTACATAACCCACCACCCATATTGGTTTCTCTCGCGGTGGAAATTATGGATATCAGACGAACCTCACATTGGCAGGATCATGATCTGCAGGTTCGATCCCAGAAGAGGGTGCATAGAAGGCTATCGGTTGCTCGCTGAAAGAAGTCCCTCTTCAGGTGTCTTGTGGCCTTATGATGAGACAGTTCACATACATCTATTCAATCCTCGCGTGCACCTATGGCTCGACGATCCGATTTTGAAATTAGCGCATGACATTGTTCCGTTCAACACCCGACAGGGCTGGTGGGAAGGCGAGATCAAAATGAGTGTTGGACGGCCGGGCCACAACACATCTGCCTCGTTTTTCTTGACCCGAGATATTCCACCTCGACTACAAGACAAGAGCATGGAGCTGTGGCCACCACGAACCATCCCCAACATGCCTCGGGTGCGAGCCGCGAGCGTCGACAAGTTCAGAGGGCGAGGGCACAAGCCCCAGAAATACGATGAGATCTCGCAGACGACATTCAGGATGAGACATTGGTCGCAGTTTAGCACAGGCATGTCGCACTTTGGAATCCGTATTGGAGAGGAAGTCAGCACATGGAGCACGATTGATCCTACACTCTACACTCCCACGAAGGAGAAGCCATATCAAGGTATTTACGTAGGCGACTATGCCGGCCATGGCTGTGAATTCCTTCTGGTGATGCAGACGGACAAGGCTCCGTCGCCACCTCCGAGAGGCGCCACCAGCCGGTACTATGAAGTGATGCCAGAGGAGCTAGAAGCGCTGAATATAGCCCACCAGAACACAAACGCTGCTACGACTAATCCGCCAGTGGATGCCGATAGTGGGATTTTCCGTGGTGCCATTGAAGCGATCAAGCTAACAGGTGATCCTAACATTCCACGTGGTGAACATACGTTCATCGCAGACGACATCGGCCCAGCGGGTCTGATCAGGATAGCGGATGAACGGCCATTCAAGGGAGCTAGGGTTGTGAAGAGCCGTGGGCACGTGGCCGCAAGAGGATTTCAGAATGGTGAGTCATTTGATGAGACCTCCGAAGGCAAGGTCGGGGAAATGCTAATCATGATCCAGATGAGTTTATTCCATCACAGCTGATTATGGTCAACCATGACCTGCTAGCTCAGTATTGGTTGCCTTTTGGCCACATCTCATACTACCAGCGCGTCGATTTGGAGAGGCTGATCGATGATACTTTCCGTTGCAGTTCCCCAGATTGAAGCTTGACGACAGCCTCTTCGATGACTTGAGTTTTGTATCCGTAGATTGAGTATGATAGGGTAAAGGGTATGGATTATCATGACATGGGTATGATGTTATCATCACTACCTAAGATATAGGCACGATTTAGACGACCAGAGGAGTACTATTGGTAGAAGGTTCCTGACCAGGTTGACCGGGTTGACGAAGAACAGAACTTCATGCAAATATGCCCAGGCTGGCAGCGGTACAACATCAGTTTAAAGGGAGAAGGTTGCAGAGTTGAGTTGTGACTACCACTGCTAGTACTTCCGTTGTCATAACGGCAATTCTTCAAGCGCACAACTCCCCGAGCTCATTCATCCATGATATAATTTTCCAACACGGCACTAACCGTTCGTGACTCCTCGTAATGCAAGGATAGGGTATTTATCGACAAGTGTAGAGCATCTTCTCAGAAGTTCAAGCTCAAGGGGGAATGGGCCAGCCCGATCACGATGCCACCTTCATCGCCTTCTCTCAAAGAAGGTACTGCTCCCCATGACGGCGACGGACTGGTCCATGACCCATTCGCCGACGCCGAGGTATCGATCGACCCACGTCTGAATCTCCTTGCTTTCGCCGATCGAGGATGACTTGATACTGGTTGGTCTAGCGGGTTAGTTAGTCTGAGACAATAACCTGCGTTGAAATGCCTTTATAACCGCTATATCGGCATGATTTCTTCTTCTCGAAGGAGTATTTATCGGAGGACGTACGTGAGGCCGGTGCTTCTCTTGACTCCAGCGAGGAAGGCAGATATCAGGACCGCATCGAAGGCGTAGTGAGTGAGGCGTCCGAGCTGGTTGTCGCGTGTGTTAGGACAGGGTTGTCGGGGGTGTGGAATGTACTTACAACCATGATGGATAGTTGAAGGAGGGTCTCCAGGGGAAAGTTCAATTGTCTGGTAGTGGTGGTGGTATGTATGTACTCCTGTCGACCGAAACACAGTGTGCCTGTTGCGATAAACCTCACATGTGATGTTGTCAGTGAAGGTCGCACATCGGGTCGGTTGACGGAACAACAGTTATTGCGGGGCCGACGGTTGCATCCCTTATCGTTATCAGCACCTGACCTGTCATCGCACTTGATGGGCACCTGCACTTTGGAAAGAGGGGCAATCATGGTGGAATTGGAGCTCAGCTGCCCACTGACATTTGTTCTGTCCACCAGCCTGAGTAACAACGTGAAATAATTGGTGCCCCCCACTCGGTCACTCTACCACTCTTCTACCATCCTACAGAAATAGCTGCAGCTCCTGACCTTCTAAGCTTTCCAGAAAGAGATCCCATTGAGGCCCATTGAGACCCATCAATCCCATCACATTGCGGCTATCAAGCCCGACGCCTCTAATTCGCTCCCTCGCTCAAGCTGCTCCTTATTTTTGACCCTCCCTCCACCCCTCTGTACTCCGGATACATGCTAGTTACTGCTAGATAAGCGTGACGTGAAGGGCTCCATACCACCATTAGCTATAGTACTCCGTACTAGTACGGAGCATTGCACAGCTGGGTCCAACTCAACAGTTGCTTTTTTCCCCAGCAAGACAAAACCCAGCCTCACCAACATTTACTTCCCTGACTCAACAGGGTTATACTTTTACCCAGTTACAACTTCACCAGTTTCTTGGGGGTATGTATTCAGCAATAATCCTCTGACTAAACACTGTCCTCCTGTGTCAAACCTGAAACTGGAACCCTTGCTGACCGGGGCATTTTAGTTGCTCGGACACCGGCCACCGCCTTGAATAATATCAACCCTCCTCCGCATTTGCATTTACCCTACCATCCCAAAACACCTCAAGATAGAAAGCAACAGAGCCAAACATAACGAAAAGAGACAAGTAGATACAATGGGTGACGCTTTGGATCATCTTTCCAACCGTACCAAGTTGGAATGGCAGGCCAACTTGAACACTGAGTACCAGCCAAAAAAGAATCACCGCAGAACCAGCATCATTGGAACAATCGGTACCTCCAGATACTCTTTGCCAGGGCTAGATGTACTCATGAACTAACTCTTTGCTATAGGACCCAAGACCAACTCTGCTGAGAAGATCACCATTCTACGAAAAGGTGTGTTACAAGCTGATTGCATCAAGAGCTGCAGAACACTAAATACCCCATCAGCTGGCCTCAATGTCGTTCGAATGAACTTCTCCCATGGCTCGTACGAGGTAATTCACTCTCAAAAGTGATTTCACGATCCACTGCTAACATTAACAGTATCACCAATCTGTCATTGACAATACCAGGCAGTCAGCAAAGGACTACCCAGGCCGCCCAGTGGCTATCGCCCTCGATACCGTTCGTTCAACCCTATATCCTTTTCCTACTCTCTCATATTGACAACTGAACACAGAAAGGCCCAGAGATCAGAACCGGCAATACACCTGGTGACAAGGACATTCCCATCGCGGCAGGCTTGGAACTGAACATGACCACCGATGATCAATATGCTACAGCAAGTGATGACAAGAACCTGTGAGAATTCCCCAGGATGAGCAGGCAAAAGATCTATTACTGAACGTTTCCAGTTATGTTGACTACAAGAACATCACCAAGGTTATCGGCCCTGGCAAGTTGATCTACGTGGACGATGGTATCCAATCCTTCGAAGTCCTTTCCATCGTGGATGACAAGACCCTTCGAATCCGAGCCCTCAACAATGGACAAATCGCCTCGAGGAAGGGTGTCAATCTCCCTGGTACTGACGTCGATCTCCCTGCTCTGTCCGACAAGGACAAAGCTGATCTACAATTTGGTGTCAAGAACGGAGTGGATATGGTGTTTGCCTCATTCATCCGTCGTGGAGAGGACATCAAAGACATCCGAAAGGTCCTCGGGGAAGCAGGGAAGGAGATCCAAATCATTGCAAAGATTGAAAACCAACAGGGAATGAACAACTTTGACGAGATTCTCGCGGAGACTGATGGTGTCATGGTTGCACGTGGAGATCTCGGAATTGAAATTCCAGCGGCAAAGGTCTTCATCGCCCAAAAGATGATGATTGCCAAATGCAACATGGCGGGCAAGCCAGTCATCTGTGCCACCCAGATGTTGGAGTCCATGACCAACAATCCCCGACCAACTCGTGCAGAGGTTTCTGACGTTGCTAACGCCGTTCTCGATGGGGCTGATTGTGTCATGTTGTCTGGTGAGACAGCCAAAGGTAGCTATCCCAAGGAAGCAGTGACCATGATGCACGAGACGTGTTTGTTGGCTGAGATTGCGATCCCCTACGCCAACGTATTTGATGAATTGAGGACTAGTGTTCTCCGACCCATCGAAACTGCAGAGTCGATTGCCATTTCAGCTGTTGGAGCTAGTATGGAATTGAATGCCGGTGCCATTCTCGTTTTGACAACCAGGTGAGGTTCAGAAAAGTCCTGCGTGGCAAGAATCTTTGTCTAATTTTAAACAGTGGATCATCCGCGCGCCTCCTGTCCAAGTACCGACCGGTCTGTCCCATAATCATGGTGACACGAAATGCAAGTGCTTCACGATATGCCCATCTCTACCGAGGCGTGTATCCCTTCCACTTCCCCGAACCCAAGCCCGACTTCCGTGGAGTGGACTGGCAAGAGGATGTTGACAAACGTTTGAAGTGGGGTATCTCCTACGCCATCAAGCTCGGTGTTCTAAGCCGGGGAGACTCAGTGGTTTGTGTTCAAGGCTGGAGAGGTGGAAAGGGCCATACAAATACCATTCGTGTGGTCCCTGCCGAGGAAGATCTTGGCCTTGCGGAAAGTTGACTCCCGGCGGTGGGTGAATTCTTCGGTACTCCTACCAAGTCGAAGAAATTCGTCGTCTCACCACCCATGTCCCCAACGTCGCCAACTAGAATGAGGTCCAGACCGACATCTGGGAAGTTTTCGTTCGTGTGATATGTTGGAAGATACTCCGGTATACCAAAGAAGGAGATGAAAAGAAGAAGATGCAGGCGAGAAATATGTGTCTGCCATTCATTGATGGATTGTGCGTGTGACTTGCCTGCCAAAAAGGCAGAGAAAAAGAGACTTACGAATATTTTCCTGTCAGTGGCGCTGCCCTGGGGAGCATTGTGTTACCTCTGAAAGTGAACCAAGGTTTCTTATCGAGTTATGGGAATAGCATTATGAATATTGAATGAATGTCTTGATGAAGCAAGCGTACGGACAATCGGCCAGCTCTTGTCCAGATTAAATAAATGCCAGGCAAGGGAAAGCAAACACAGCAGATATGTACGGAGTACGTCGTATCTTTCAGCCCGAGGCGCCTGGGAGCCACACGCCATTCAAGCCTACCCAAGCCCTAGAGACATCCATTCGCAGCCCATTCATCTGGACACCTAAGTAGGACCCCTGGTATGTAGAGAGTACATACTTTTACCCGGAAACCCAGGCGATCTTAACTAACAGAGCAGCCCCTTAGGCGCTTCCTACTCGCAAAGTACTGCTATTTCTGGGGTTGGTTTCATGCCAATCTCCGTTTCAGATTTCGGTGGGCTGGCCACTTGGACACTCACCTGGCCTTTCGCTTGGGATTGATTATTGTTGGATATTGGCTTCTCACTCCTTTGTGCTAACCTGCTAAGTCATGAGCTTGCTAGCTCTCACCTTCTGGCCCCTCCGCTCGCACTGTGACACACGACGACCACTGAACAATGCAGGGATGATACCCGTAGTGAAGGACTGGAAACTAGGAAACCCGTGATCTTCGTAGCCAGCAACATCTCTCTTCCTTTTATTCGTACTCCATACCAGACTGTTGTTTACTGTGTCCAGGAATCAACCTTTTTTTTAATCCATTCTATTTTCTTATTCAGCCTGAGCCTCCTGCTTATTTTCACGTGCCTTGTCACGTAATCCAGGTCGCGTCAAGCTTTGGGTACTCCCCTAAACTTAGGTGCCGATCGTTTAGACCACTCACTGCAATTCAGTCCCAATTTCTCCGCGCCTGCGGCCGCTCCTCGTCCCCCAACTTCAAAGCTCAGGGTCGTGATTTCGATCGATAGGGGCCTCAGCTTGTGGCCCTTCGTCATTCTTCAATCAGACTTCCCTGAAATTTCCATCCAAGAGCCCAGCTGAAACCCTGCCATCGCCAGCTGCCTCGGTGCCCGTGCACAATCACCAACCCTTCACCCCTACCCTTACAAGCCATCCATCCTTGGGTTGAACAAGAGACGATACACCCGCTCCCCAAGAGTCCAGCAACCATGGCGGCGGAAGGCGTGCAGCCAAAACAGGTGTTTACGCGACCAAAGGCACCCGGTTTCACCGACTCCTTCTGGTCCGCAGACTATGCCGGCGGCTTGGGCGTACTCTTCCAGAAGCTCCAGCAGGGCGTGGTAGAGAATCAACAGGTCCTCACCATCGCCAGTCTAAGAGCCGATGCCGAAGAGATGTACAGTGATCGCCTGGGCGATATTGCGCCCACCATCGATCGCATGCACGGCGGCTTTGCCAGAGACGATGGTGCCAGTACGAGAAAGGTGCGAACTCGTCCCCGTTAGACACGAGGGGCTATATACTGATAATTACGGATGACAGGCATATGAAGGTGTTCGAAGCGAGATGGTCGAAGCCACCAAGAACCACAAGAAGATTGCAGACAATATCCGAGAATTAGTCGTCAACCCTTTTTCCCGTTGGTGCGATGCCCACGCGACGAGGATTCAGAATTCCCAAGATGACCTGCAGGGCAAAATTAAAGCACATGATCGACAAGCGGAAGCAGTCAAGAAACTGCGAGCACATTACTTCAACAAGTGCAGGTTAGTGGAAGATCTAGAAGAAGAGAATAAGATGGCTTTTCAAACCGCAGCAAAGGAGAGCCCAAAGCCACAGAGCCCTCCACCACCGAAGATCGTGCTTCCAGAAGAAGAGACTGAGGAGTTACCTGTGGACATTGGTGATAAGACATACCTACCAGACCAATTGAAAGGCCTCCTGACGAACATGCTCGATACTATCCCCTTGGGCGAGTTCAAGGTTCCTATACTCGGTGTATACCAGAACGTTTCTTCTGGTACCGAGATCGTCGAATATGCACAGAAGCACATGGGTGCCTCCACCGTTGGCTACGCCGAGAGGATCGGACAAGATCTAGTGGATCGAGGTTTCCTGAGACTTGTAGGCAACATGGGTAACACGTTCGCCAACAGTTCAAGAATGAAGTATCAATGGAAACCCAGAGTCTTCCAAATCACAGGCCACCCCGAGAAACGGAAGCCATTGACCAGATCCACTACATCAGGTTCGAATGATGGTTCAGTCGACTCGCCTATTGGCAATATCGCCGAGACACTACAAACGTGGAATCCTCTGAACAACGCTCATCCCAATGAGACCCCAGCTGAGAAGCTCAAGCGGGAGGCGAAGGAGGCTGATGAGAAATACAAAGCTGGAATCCGAAGGCTCGATCAACTCCGGTGCACCCTGGAAGAATCGATGATGGATCACCTGAAGTTCTTGGAAAGATGCGAGACCGATCGACTGAAGGCCATCAAATCCGTCATCCTCGATTTCTCAGGCGCAATCAGCAACAGCATTCCATCCTTCCAAAGCCAGGTGGATCACATGATGCTCTACCAAGAAACCATCCAACCTCTCGGTGATCTGAGATATCTACTCGAGAATTACAGAACCGGTGCTTTCGTGCCGAAAGTGACGCCTTACGAGAATTACTACGGAAGTGTCGACGACCAGACTTTCGGTGTTGATTTGGAAGCTAGAGCTAGGGTGGATCGGAAACGAGTCCCTATTATTGTGACTTCGATCCTGACTTTCTTGGACAACCATTATCCTGACTTGGAAGGCGACGAGGCAAGGCGAAATATCTGGTTGGTGGATGTGCCTTTGGCAGCTACGCATCATCTCCGCAACGAAATCAACAATGGAGCCCCCGTCCCACGCGAAGTGTTGGAGAAGTATGAGGTACCGATCGTTGCGAGTGTGTTGAAGTTATACCTCCTTGAATTACCCGGTAGGTTTCCCTCGGGTTTTAATTGGTCTGGCCCTTGTCCTAACAACTATAGATTCTCTCGTTTCGTCACAAGTATACGAAATCATCAAGACCATCTACGCAACAACATCTGATGCCGTTCCTAATCCTATTTCCAGCGATGCTATCGATGCCACACCGAGAATCAAGGTCTTGCAATCGACACTTGGCCAGCTCCGACTCAATAACATTGCGACCTTGGACGCCATCGCCACCCATTTCACTCGATTGATTGATCTTACCTCTGCAGATGAGGCATATGTCCAGTCTCTCGCACAGTCACTTGCCCCTTGCATCCTCCGACCACGAACTGAGAATTCTCTCACCTTAGAAGAACGACATGCTTACCGACTCATCCGAGATCTCTTCGACCACAAGGAGTCCATCTTCGGCGAACTAAAGCGTCAATCGTCAACGCTCTCCGGGTCCAATAGTGTGTCCCAGCGCCAGAGAGCACCCAGCTCCGCGAACCCCGATGAGAGCTCCCGACGAGCTAACATGGAAGCCCGCGCGCGAGCCATTACGGAACAACGACAACGCGACAAGAGTCCCGGCCCGGCCAACCGCCACCGACGAGACAAGAGCACCGACGGAAGCATGGGTCGATTCCCCGTTGTCGCAAGCCCTCGCCCAGAAGGCACCCGACCAACCAGTGGATTCGGCATGCCCACCAAGCGAGCCAGCCTAGAGGTCCCGGGTAGCAACGAGTCGTCGCCCATCCAGCAGCGCAACCAGAACGCAGCGAACAGGAACTCTGAAATCCGCGTCCAGACGCCACCAAACGTGAGCAATGCCAACGGCCATGATCAGCAGGATTCACCGGAAACATTCATCTCCGCGACGTTCAGCGGCGGTGGTCCGGGCCCACATATCCCACCTCCATTGGATGATGATAGCAATGAATCGGACCGTGAACCGGTGCCGCCGCCGAAAGATGACCAACACGCGGCGTCGTCGAAGATTGGGTCATTGAGGCGCGGTGCTGCTGTGGGGCGCAATGCCCCAGGCAGTATCAAGCGCACGCCCGTCCCTTCGCAGCAGGGCATCCAATTGTCGGATCGCCCTATGGATGACTTCTCATGAATGTATCATGAATCATGATGATGGGCCTGGATATGGACCTGGACTGGGATTGGTAGATGTCAAAATTCCGGATGATCTGTTAATCAAGTTGTTACGGCTGACTAGGACGTATCGGATGCCACAGGGGCATGGGCGCAACTTGGTCTGGCTTGCCCTCGTTGGAGAAGTAAGCGTATGAAGTGACATGACCCTGCTGTCCGGATCGGCTTAATGTCTATAACAATGGAAAGAAGAATGAATGATAGGGGAAGAGAAGAGAAGGGGAGTTCAGGACAGGACAACAATGACCACCATCCGTTGGCTGGTTCGGCGGAACGAACAATCCCTTTCTTCTGGAATCTGTGCAATACCTTGGGTTGCCTGGGGCGTTGTCACCAGGATAGTCCCCATCCTCCGGCTTGAACGAGCTTCAAGGCTCGGATCAGAGCCGCTATCCGGTACAAGCTAGAGGATACAAACTGTTCGTGAATATGAATGCACTGCACTCGGCCAGGCATATGGATCTGGCGAATTCAAAGGGGGGAGGCACGGGGGGGGAGCTTTTGTTGACGATGGTAGACTTGAGGAAGCGACTCATCCTCCTGTTTGTATGTTACCAATAGTTGATGAAACCAGCTAGCTAGAATGAATGAGCATGTACAAGTACCTACTTCCTAGTGCCATGTATGTCTGTCTGTCTCTGCCTCCCTCAAGATCCACTTCGCTCTCCATCCACATCGCGGAGTCAAACACACTTTCCACCCGGGGGGAGGTGGGCGGTGTCACGCGTGGTCTGCAAAAGTACATGTTCGAAACACTTTCTTTCGTCATGCACTAAGTACTGTTTTAACGATTACCAGTGCGATTCATGAAGGAGTCGGTGGGAGTTTAATAACGGGGGGGGATGGATTTCAGAAATTCATGCATATATATCTCGTATTCGGACCTCTTGCTGCCTTCCTTGACCTTTCCATTGCAAGCCATGCTATGCCTCGCCCTGCACCGCCTCACCTCGTCTACGAGAACTGCAACCCTGCCTGGTAGGCTAGGTGCACACAGAGTCAGCCTGGTATAGTAGCACCTCAGTTGATGCAAGGCGCGCATGTAGCGCATTCCAGTGGGCTCCACCAAGTAGAAGGCGTGCACGGCTCGCACGAGGTCGTCAGTGTGCATGTGCAGTGCCAGTGCAGGTCTGGCTGCGTGCCCGGGAGCTACCCAAAGTACTCTATATCCCGAACATACGCGGCCTTCGTTAATTAGTCAACTGGGATTCTAACTGGGTCGTGACTTGCGCATGTAAGTAGTAGCAGGCTGTTCGAGCCTTGGGGACGGCGGCAACAGCGGCACAGATATCACCCACAAGCACACCTCCCAGCGATCCGGAGGCCGGAAGTAATTACCAAATCCTCTGCCCATTAACTTAACTTGTGCGGTGTCGTATCCCGCGTGATGTCGTATTGCCTCGCACGCAGCCGTGCCTACGGCCCACTGGTCTGGCCTAGGAAGCATGCAACCCCGTGGGGACGAGTGCTGGTGGATGGACACCTCTGTGGGTGTGTTCCTACATAGTCCCAACAACGAGGAAGCTAATCGAGTCGCAGCCATAGCCTAGAGGCCAAGGTTGGAGAAGGGCTTGATGCTGAAGGCCGTATGAACGACGCCCAATGCTGATCGCTGCTGATGTTGCTGATTACAATTACTCACATGCGGGGCATCCAAGTTACATCCTCCCCGACACAGCTCCAGTTTAGCTCTGAGTAGCCAGCTACATACCTGTTGCGAGCCTGTGCGAGCCGCACTCCTCGCGGAAACTTGGACTGGCTCTGTAATACTCCGTACTTAGGCCAGGCGAGGCTAGGCCATGTAACGAAGCTAATACTTAGCGAAGCCATGCCAGCCACCCGCCCGTAGAACGCCCATCTTCCTTCCCTGGAAAAGCTAGGAATCCCATGATGTTGCAGTCGTCATAAAGCACCCTTGGCAACCTCCTGGGAAGTATCTACAAACAGCTCCTCCTGTCCGTCTACCCATCTGCAGAAAGGAAACGTACACCCTCTTCCCCAGAACCCCCAGCCAGCCAGCCAGTCCCGGGCGTTGGAAGTTGTCACAAATCCAACTTCGTTAAAGGGCCGAGAGTCTTGTCATTGCTTATTTGAAAGCTTGATTCTTCCTTCACCCGGGCATTCTGTTCTTTCTGGTGCCGGGTGTCGTATACATAGAGGGGGCCTTCCCAGCATATCCGGTCGGATACATACATAGATACCCTTCAACCTTTCTATTGCCACTGGCAGGTTAAAATCAATTGTTTTTGGGCAGAGAACTTTCTCATCCTTGCTTGGTCTCCTTCCTGATCATCGAAATCTGGCTGATCGCTTACCCACTATTCACATCCACTCTCACTCATTTACCAATCCACCCACACCGATCACCACAAGTCACATCCCACCCTAGCACTCGCCAAACTAGCAAAGATGGTCGACAAAGCGATTGTCCTCCCGATCGCGTGCCTCTCGGGGATCTGCGCGGCGATGTTGGTCTTCATCTGGTGGTTCTTTCCCAAATGGTACAAGAAGGGACTCGCGCAAGACCAGCGCGATATCGATGAGGCGTTGCGCGAGCGGAGAGAGTATATCGAGACACAAGCTACTCTGAGGAGGGCTGCTCGAGATGCGCAGGGCGACGGGGGAGGGAGTGGTGACGGGGATGGGGAGAGTGATCTTGAGGCCCAGAGGAGAGGCTCAAAAGGCCCAGCGGTTACGTCTGCAACGTATCGCCCACCGCCTATAGCAACCTTTTGATATCGATATCGATATCGAGGGTTTGGTGTTGGAGTTCTGATAGTGGTGATCTGCCCCGACTTATCTGACCTCGGGTTCATATTGTCGATTAATAAGATGGATGGTGACTTCAAGCAATGGTACACAGTTCAGGTGATTGCCACAATTGCAGACGACAGAGGAAACGGCGACACATTCTTCGGCGCGAGCGTGATGATGCAACTGAACCGTCAGGGCTGTTGAAAACCGACGTTGGGTGGCTACTTGGCCGGTTTCCTACCTTAACAACCTCTATGCCCCGGAATTTAAGTCCAAGGGAAATGCAGGTCGTGGCCTATTAAAGCGCAATATCTGATGGTCAGTAACATCTCGTTATTTGTGTTGACTAGGCGGCAGAAGGATACCGCGAGATCAGGTCAGGTTGAACGGATTGCAAGTTACAGGTCGACTGTGGGCGGATCGTTCGATTTGGATCAACTTTGGTTAAAAAGAGCCAGATCACTGCTCATCATCGGAATTCAACACCACATTTGATTTTCGCAAGCAATACGCATGGTTGAGCGGCTGATGTGTGCCGACTTTCGGGGATTGGGTATCTCAAGATGAAGTGTCGACTTTCGCTGAGAAACTCTGATTAGCAGTTGCAGGTGTGCTCACACGCGTTGGGGAGATCTGCTTCTACTATGAGACACCCGTTGATATTGTTGCGGGTGGTAAACTTGTTCGATATTGGGGTGACGGCAACTTCTTTGGAGCGAGCGAAATAGCTTCACTGTGCACACACACACACTATACATAATTATACACTTGGGAGGGATCATATCAGTAGATGCTAGTGTCGAAGTTCTCTCAATTGACATGTTGTTGGTTAAAATTGTGAGGATACAGGAAGGAGGAAAGAGTTTGCACACGGAGCAGGATCTTCAATCAGGCTGAGGCGGAAGGGGCGCCAAGATCACATGACATGATCTCTAAAATGGCAGCTAATTATTCCCGTTTCGGTCGATGGTCGAATGTATTATTATGCTTCAGACATCGAGTTGATGGCAGGCCGACGCTTCATCGAGCTTCTAAACATCCACCCACTCCTTCAACACCACAACCGCTACCAACCATGCGTTTCTTCGAGCTGTGCGCTTTGGCGCTGGCCGTCGAAGGCGCCTATGGCTACGTCGATGCCCAGCCATTCTTCATGTTCTCTACCTCCGAGTACGTTCTGCATCATACCTCCAGACTAATCCGCAGGCAATCGCCAATCCAGTACGAACTTCCCCAGCAACTGCACGATAGCTAACAGGCATCGTGCTTCATATTTAGACTCCTCACATCCTCTTCAAGACTCCAAAATGCACAAGCGATCATGTCCGACGTCGCCCTTGCCCTATCGCAGTGCCCCTCCGACTACTACATCCTTGTGTCGCAGCAAGGTGTATCTGCTCGAGACTACAAATGCAAGAAGAGCACTCCTGCCTTAGCCCAGAAGCTGTCCGCTTCCCAGCAACCTGGAAGCGTCATAAGGAGTTCTCTAGCCATCACAGACGTTGTTGGAACCGTCGACCCATCAGCATGGACGGAGCTGCTGCAGACAACCTGTGGTGTTCAAACGACCGAGATTCATGCGGCTAGCGGCGAAATCCCAACATCTCTAACTCCTGCGCCCAGGTTAATACACCTCAGACTCCCTGCCCCATCATCAGAGTCGAGAGCGGAGGATCTAGCAAACAATGATGCATTCTTCGCCGCTTTGCTTGAGATGCTTCCGACTCAGAAATATACCGTTCTGTATACTACCAAGAGAGGACGAGAAGGATGGTTCAACGCACAGGTCCTTGAGCCCCTAGACTATGAAATGGACAGTGATATTCAGGAGGCACTTCATACCGACCTAAGGAGGAATCTAGGCAGGAGAGTAGCCAGAGATGAAAAGACAGAGAACCAGACCATGATTGAAGGTCCACTGTTTGATAAGTATCAATTCTTCACACCTGGTAAGCAATACCTCTACCTTGAGATATCTAGGAACTACACTAATACTTTGAGTAGGCATATTCATGGGCTTCTTGACAGGATTCCTTCTCCTATCTATTCTGTATGTTGCAGTTTCAGCAGTTGCATCACTACAGGTTACGTATGCCGCCTTTGATAAGGAGACCGGTGCGCTTGCTGGCAAGAAGACACAATAGTTTGTTTATGTCTTCAGTCGGTGGGATTCAATGCTGAATCGCTGTTTCACTTGACAATGGCTCAATAACCAAGGAAATAAGAGGCTTCGTACCGCCTTAAGCAGGCGCTGGCGGCATGGTATTTAGTTAATGTTGATATGAATAGAACAGGTGCTCGAAGATATCTACTTGTTTTGAAGGACCCGAGGTGTTCGGTTGGTCGTGGTTGGTCCTTGGTTGATCTCGTTGGCAATGATCTGGCCTAGCGGCTCTACAACAAGTCAAGTACTAAGTAGAAGCCCAGTACTATCCTCCGTAAGGAATGACTGGCGCGAAGAATACAGACCAAGACTGCACGGGAAAGCAGCTTCTTCGATCCAGATGGCTGATGGTTGAATGTTTAGCCAGGTATGAACCAAACAGTCCCAAATCAGTTGCCGCTTTTGACTGTACTCGTCCACATCCATCCGATATGCTTATTACTACTCCACAGCCGTCTAGAGGCAAGCTTGAACATCAGTTGCGCCTGGTAATTTGACTATTTGTAAAAATGATCTTGTGTGGTTTCCATTGCATCCATGAATGTCCATATTCCCGTGTAGTCCGTGGTGGAAGAGATCCTTGACATGTTTTGCGGACGTATCCTAGTGAATTGCCTATCTTCCCTCGACTTCCTCTATGAGTTCATATGCCCCATTGAGATATCAGCATCGCGGGGATAATTTGTCAATGCCCGGGCTCACTCAGAGACTAAGATACCGAAACCCGCGCGGGGACGGAAGTGAGATTTCAAAGACTGCTAACTCTAGGATGTTTTGGGTAGAGGATCAGCATCTAGCTCGGCGAGGCTAGCGTTCATGATTGGCAAATGCAATAAGGAACCTAGTACCGAGGACAGTAGCCCAACTACGGAGTACTTGAAATGCAAACCTTTCTGAATCGCCGATGACCTCGCTTCTGAAATGACAGACCCCAGAATCGCCTGCTCCGGGAATATCTCCAGAGGGAAGTTGATGAGAAATCCATATCTGTGATGTCAAGATTTGCTTAGCAAACAAGCTTCAATGGAAGCCACTTGGAACACAACGAAAGACTCAAACTTGTAACGAACACGAGCTTAGGGGCGGCTCCAAATCCTACTTTCGTCCCCTAAACTCTGCCGTTGGCACTCACACCACACAACTTTCTTACCAACACCCAATCTTGTGGGAGCGGCGATCATCCGGGCAAATGTCATCGCTAAATGCGCCGGGTTATCCGTACCATTAGCTCGTCTAAGCATTAATGCTTGTCGGACTAGTCTTTTCCACCAACGTCAATGGCTGTATCAAACATTCCGAACCCGCTTTGCTGACCAGGCTCCCCGTCCCATCCTCCACAGATCTCCTCAATACTCCAGCAATGCAAAGCCGGACTAAAGCCTCAAGAGGCAGGAGCTGGGTTCACTCAACGGCGCTCTTCTCGCCTTGCCCTCGAGTCCCTGACCCTGTGTAACTATTCTAGAAAGCTCACAGGCTGTTCTCCGACGCTACCGATGTGGCAACACCGGGTGATAGGAAGTGATAGGTCAACTATACCCTGCCAGGCCATCGCCTTTCTGGGGGTGAAACTTCCGGTATCTGATGTATTCCCGACCCTTGATAATGATTACTTGCGCCCTGCACTCTACAGTCGAAGTGGGCTGGCTGTTGCTTAATAAAACCACTGGGCAATCCCCACCTCAACTTGTCGCAAATCTATCTCTCAAGCCTTTTCAACTAGGTCGCTGTTTTTCGGCACATTTTCCTTCCATTCCAGCGTCATGGAGAAAGCTGAGGCTGCAAGGCGCTCCTCTTCCGAGGATGCGCATTCCCCTGTAAATGCTGAAAAGCAAGTTGAAGAAGCGCCAGTCGTAATCCTTGACATTCGCGATCCAGATGAAGGGTTGTCGGACGAAGAAAGGAAAGCAATTGTCTGTTGAATGGAACCTCCCCTCGCCTCACTTTTCATCAATACTGACATTCCCAGGACCGCAAGCTCCTCTGGAAACTCGACTTCAAATTGATTCCCTGGCTCACACTGCTGTACCTCATTTCGTTCCTGGACCGTACAAACATCGGCAACGCTAAAATCGACGGCCTCCAGGAAGATCTTCACATGACCAACAACCAATACAATGACACGTTGACCATCTTTTTCATTTCCTACTCCCTATTCGAGCCACTCACTCAGATTCTCTTGAAACGCTACAGACCATCGATTTTCTTGCCAGTTATTATGGTTTTATGGGGAATCTGCATGACGTGCATGGGGCTTGTACATAACTTCGGGGGCTTGATGACTGCTCGATGGTTCTTGGGTATCACAGAAGCAGGGCTGTTTCCTGGTATGTCGACAAAAAGTGGAAGTGAGTGGAGTGCATTACTGATTTTCCGCAGGTGTCAATTATTACCTAAGCTGCTGGTATAAGCGATCAGAGTTTGGCATTCGAGCGGCCATCTTCTTCAGCGCTGCCGCCCTTGCTGGCTCTTTTGGTGGGTTGCTGGCCGCGGCGATCGTCAACATGAAAGGCGTTGGTGGAAAACCCGGCTGGGCATGGATTTTCATTCTTGAAGGTCTTGCCACCATTGTTGTTGCGATAATCTCATTTTGGATGGTAGCTTTTTCACATCCTTTGCATGATTATCCTAGTTAACATATCCCAGATCCATGATTTCCCTGATGAGGCCAAATTCCTCTCCGATGATGACCGATGCAGAGTTCTCCGCAGGTTGAAGGCAGATCAGCAATCCAGCGCCGAACACGAAGAATTTAAATTTGACTATCTCTGGGCTAGTTTGAAAGACTGGAAAACTTATACTGGAATGATGATCTACATGGGGTGTGATGGTGCCTTGTATGCGGTATGCATGCCCCAAGAACCATATGCTCGAACACCTTTAGCTCGACTTATGGCTCCTTACTACGATATGAATTCGAACTAGAGCTAATCCTATATTGTTTTAGTTCTCATTGTTCCTGCCAACAATTGTGCAACAAATGGGATACAAGAATGTCCACGCTCAGCTGCTCAGCGTGCCTCCATACGCAGTCGCGGCAGTGGTAACGATTTTCATTGGTTTTGTGGCCGATAGAACGAGGATGAGAGGTACGAGTGCATCCCCATTTCCTGTGACCGGCCATCCCGTTTCATTGTGCTTCCTTTCATTTCTAGAGCTGACTTTCGACGTTTAACAGGGTATTGCAACATGATCATGTCCCTATTCGGTATAACAGGGTTCGCCATGCTCCTCGGATCAGGAAAGCCACACGTCCAATATGGAGGAGTGTTTCTAGGCGCAATGGGAATATATCCGTGCATTTCAAACACGATATCTTGGACCGCGAACAATGTCGAAGGTGTCTACAAACGAGGTATCACCTTGGGATTCGTGATCGGATGGGGCAATCTCAACGGTAGGCCGTCCTTTTTCCCGACGGAAACTGCAAACCGCATGATGTATGAACAAACTACTAACGGACATTTTACATCTCCAGGAATCGTGTCATCGAACATCTACCGTGCGGAAGACAAACCACGCTTCAAGCCGGGCCATTCCGTGGTGTTGGCGTACGAGGCCGTCTTCCTGCTTGGCGGCAGTGTTCTACAACATCTTCTCCTTCGTCGTGAAAACGCTAAGCGCCGTGCGGGTGAGAGAGATGTTTGGATTGAAGGCAAGACTGAGGCCGAGATCGATAAGCTGGGTGACAAGAGACCTGATTTCTTGTATACTTTGTAAAAGGCCTCTGTGAGACGGTTTGGGTGGTGGGAAGGGAGTGAACGGTGGGCAGTTGTGGAAGGGATTGGGAGACCCCCAGTGGAAGCATGAACGGCTGTGTTGAAAGGCTCTAGATCCTGAAACTTGATTCTATGTTTTGTGGGACAAGGGACCTACGTCATGAGCATGCGTATGAATCTCGGATCACTCAAACGAGAAAGTATACAATATTCGGCGAACAGGAATGTCGGTGAAGATGAATGGTAATCGACGGATGAGAATGGCATAGCAAGAACGAAGCACTCCAGATACTATATACTTGCAGACACCATCAATTTTTACATAAATCTACCCTTTAACTCTTAGACTAGAAGAAAATAGAACGCCATGTGATCTGGGAGTCGTAAGGCTCTCCTGATAGTTTGAAGGCTACCTCCCCCTGAACTCAGCCTCGTCATTCCCCGGGAAGCCTCCTCCTAAGCGGGACCCGGACCAACCCTCTGGCCTTAGCGTCCGATTGCGGAGAAGCTCCCATCCCCGTCCCCTCAGTTTCGCAGCCGCAACTTTTTTTCCGTTGTTTTCTCCAACAAATCCAAACAGCACAAGACATTGAGCAGAGAAGAAAATGGCCGCGAGCAGGACGTTGAGAATAGGTACGAACCGGCAACCGGACTGGCTTTGGTGGTCTTGAAATACTGACATGGCGAATTTCAGGCTTAATTCCTGGCGATGGGATTGGACGAGAGGTGATTCCGGTACGAAGACTCACACCCCAGCCCACGCACACGAGCAGATCTTCGCACGGTACCCGACCTAAGCTCATGGCTCCTGACTCTTTCGTAGGCAGGCAAACGGATCCTCGAATCTCTCCCCTCGTCCCTGGGCCTGAAGTTTAGCTTCGTGGACCTGGAGGCGGGATACGACACTTTCAAAGCGACAGGTACGGCACTGCCAGATAAGACGGTCGAGACGCTACAGAAAGAATGCGACGGTGCGCTGTTCGGGGCGGTCAGGTAAGAAACCACCAGACAAATACGACTATGGGACACCACTAAGAGACATCCGCTATAGCTCGCCCACAACAAAAGTAGCAGGCTACACGTCGCCGATTGTCGCCCTGCGCAAAAAGCTCTCCTTGTACGCGAACGTGCGCTCCTGCAAGACAACCCTCTCGCCGGCCTTCGCATCGCCGACGCCGCACCCAATTGACCTGGTGATCGTGCGTGAAAACACGGAAGATCTGTACGTGAAGGAAGAGAAAACCTATCCCGACCCGTCCGACCCGACAGGCAAGGCACAGATCGCGGAAGCGATCAAGCGCATCTCGAGCAAAGCGAGCTGGCGCATCGCGAACATTGCGGGCGAGATTGCGGCGCGGCGCGCGGGGATGCGCAGCGAGGCTGAGAAGCAGGAGAAGAAGGCCCTGGTGACGATCACGCACAAGAGCAACGTGCTCAGCCAGACGGACGGCCTGTTCCGCGCCACGGCCCGGGAGGCCCTGTCGCAGTCGAAATTCAGCGGTGCGTTCGGCGTGGAGGAGCAGATCGTGGACTCCATGGTCTACAAGCTGTTCTTGCAGCCGCAGTACTACGACGTGATCGTGGCACCGAACCTGTACGGCGATCTTCTGAGTGACGGTGCCGCGGCGCTGGTCGGCTCGCTGGGTCTCGTGCCCTCCGCGAACGTCGGCGACGGGATTGTCATCGGCGAGCCGTGCCATGGCTCCGCACCCGATATCGAGGGCAAGGGCATCGCGAACCCCATCGCCACAATTCGCAGTGTCGGTGTCATGTTGGAGTTTTTGGATCTGCCGGAGGCCGCGAATGCGGTGTATAAGGCGGTCGATGCGAATTTGCAGGAGGGCAAGTTCGTGTCTCCGGACTTGGGCGGGAAGGCGAGCACCGAGGAGGTCATGCAGGATATTATTAAGCGTTTGTAGAGGAAGGAAGAAGACGATGAGGGGAGATGGTTTCATTCCCCTAAGAAGGAGAGCGAAGTGGCGATTAAAGAAAACAAAAATTGACCGAACGACCTAAGGTCTTGCTCTGGAGGGAAAGGCTCGGTAAGGCGGGGGCAAGGCTGGCTCGCCAGGAGGTATTTGGCCTTCCTTCGAACCAAGGTTGAATTGTTGTATATACCCAAAAGTCCACTTTGGGAGGGAAAAGACTTGGGGTGGATTTTTAGAGTGGTTAGTCATAAAAGACTGAATTGGATTCATTTATATCCATCAAAACCCAGCAGCAGCCAGCCCAATCAACACGCCCACGCCCGCCTTAACGCCATCGACAATACTCACCTCTCTCCCCCGTTCCTCACCCAACTCCAGGACACAAGCCTCTCTAACCGCATCATCCAGGCCCGCCATGCCCGCACAGCCTAGACAGATCGCCTTCACTCCTCCTCCCGCTCCCCTTGACTCACCACCAACACCACCGCCCCTACGCAACAACCTTCTCGTCGCGTCCACCATCTTTGCCCTAACTTCCTCCGCAGGGAGATCATGTAGCTCACTTGCATTCAAACCCGTTGTCTCGACGCCTGCGAAGCGCTGACTGGATTTTGCGCCCAGGAACCCCTCCACGGCAACTGTTAGGGCGCTCTCCCAGATCGCACCAGTTGAGACGATGCCGAACGTTTCGTTTGCGATGCCTTTCTCTCCAAGATTGACACTACCGTCGCCGTTATCGAGCAGAGCCAGGCTGGCGAGGACGCTCGCTTCGAAGATCCCCGTGACGTACTTCTTCCTCACGCCCACTCCCGCTCCACGGGCACCAGCACCCCGCGTGAACTCCCCGCAAGCACTCTTCAGCAGCGAGACGAGCGGATGCTGGGAGTAGCAGGCGACGAGGAACGCATCGTGGTGCGGAATCAGGGGCAGCAGGTGCGGGAGGCACACCTGCGCCGACACCGCGGCGTCCCCCGGGGAGTTGATAGACGGGATCCCCTGGGTGGCAGTGTTGTCTTCCGAACTGGCGGTGCTGGATGGGGACGTGAAGAATGTATATTGGATAAAGCCTGGGGGGTAGGCGAGAGAGTTGAGCACGGGCGACAGTGAGGCGGTCATGGCTTCTGAGGTGTTTGGGTTGATCACTAGGATTCGGAGGGGTTGTGCCACTGCCGACGCGGAGGTGGCCGGTGTTGACGTCTCCATGGTGTTAATTTTGGTGGCTCAAACCCTCAAACACTCTCTCGGGTGTAGCTA
>Ga0105239_10000537_pt1 | contig 54882 bp, 48 predicted proteins | sample KBSC44metaG_FD_92761 | JGI IMG/M metagenome (GOLD analysis project Ga0105239, IMG submission 92761) | Corn rhizosphere microbial communities from Kellogg Biological Station, Michigan, USA - KBS C4-4 metaG | ecosystem: Host-associated > Plants > Roots > Rhizosphere > Soil | place: Michigan, USA...
CGCAATACCCTCGAAAAGATCAGGGGCAACAAAAAATGGCTGGTGCTGATCGACGAGCTGTTCAAAGGCACCAACGTACAGGACGCCATGAAATGCTCCCTCACCGTGATCAAAGGACTGATCAGGATACGGCAGTCCCTCTTCGTCCTGAGCACACACCTTTATGAGATCGGAGACGAGCTGAAACAGTACCCCAACATCCTGTTCAACTACTTCGAAACGACAGTAAAGAACGACCAGCTGGAATTCAGCTACCAGCTGAAAGAAGGCATCAGCAATGATCGCATCGGATACCTCATCCTGAAAAGGGAAAAGGTCGTCGAAATGCTCGAACGGCTCTGATACCGGACCTTGACTGGCTACCCCACCCAACCTTCCAACCGCGCCCGCCATTCCCCCGGGCCAGCCGGTCGCCACCGCCGGTTCACGCGTGGAACACCACCGTGGAACCAGACCCGGATTTTCCGGATCTACATTCATTTAAATTCTAGCTTCACCAGTCAAACCTTTTTGATATGCTGGTGAAAACATTTGGAAGCGCGGTGTATGGAGTCGAGGCGATCACCATCACCGTCGAGGTCAACGTTACAGAAGGCCTCCATACATTCGTGGTCGGCCTGGCCGACAGCGCCGTCAAGGAAAGCATTCAGCGCATCGAAAGCGCCATCAAAAGCAACGGCTATTACATGCCCCGCACAAAATTGATCGTCAACCTCGCGCCGGCGGGTATCCGAAAATTTGGCGCCGCCTTCGACCTGCCGATCGCCCTGGGTGTGCTCGCCGCAAGCGAACAGATCCCCGACCCGGCCATCCTTATGAACTATGTGATCATGGGCGAGCTGGGACTGGACGGAACCATTCAGCCCATCAAAGGCGCCCTCCCCATCGCCATTCAGGCCCGAAAAGAACAGTTTCAGGGACTCATCATACCACAGGCCAATGCCACCGAAGCTGCGACTGTCAATCAGCTGAAGGTATTTGGCTTCAGCCATTTAAAAGAGGTCATCGCCTTTCTACGGGATACCAGTAAGGTCCCGCCGGTCTGCATAGATACCAGAGGCGAATTCAACGCAGCACAGCCCTTGCCGGACGTTGACTTCAACGAGGTTAAAGGACAGGAAAGCATAAAAAGGGCTCTTGAGATTGCGGCAGCGGGAGGACACAATGTCATTCTGGTCGGCCCTCCCGGAGCAGGTAAGACCATGCTCGCCAAGCGGCTTCCTACGATCCTCCCTCCCCTAAGTCTCCAGGAAGCGCTGGAGACAACAAAGATCCACAGCGTAGCCGGCAAGCTGTCCGGGAATACTACGCTCATTTCCCAGCGCCCGTTTCGAAGCCCGCACCACACCATCTCCGGCAACGCCCTGGTTGGAGGAGGTAGTATCCCCCAGCCAGGTGAGATCTCTCTTGCTCATAATGGCGTCCTCTTCCTCGACGAACTGCCGGAGTTCGCCAGAAGTACGCTGGAAGTCATGCGTCAGCCCATGGAAGACCGGCGCGTGACGATCAGCCGGGCGAGAATGTCAGTAGAGTTCCCTTCCTCCTTTATCCTGCTGGCATCTATGAATCCCTGCCCCTGCGGCTACTATAACCACCCGGATAGAGAATGCACCTGCCCGCCAGGCGCAGTAACGAAATATTTGAATAAGATATCAGGCCCATTGCTCGACCGGATTGACCTGCATGTGGAAGTGGTGCCCGTGCCTTATGAACTTCTGGGACAACAGCGTCGGGGCGAAAGCTCGCTGCAGATACGGCAAAGAGTGATGACCGCACGCGAGATACAACGAATACGCTACGAAAGATCGTCGGTCCGTAACTTGGCCGATCGGAAGCCGGCAACTATCTTCTGTAACGCACAGATCAGCAGCCGCCTTATACACAATTTCTGCCGCATAGACGCGGCCGGCGAACACCTGCTGTACGACGCTATGCGCAAGCTAAAGCTCTCCGCCCGCGCACATGACCATATCCTCAAGATCAGCCGGACGATCGCCGACCTCGCCGGCAGCGAAAATATAAACAATAATCACCTCGCCGAGGCGATACAGTTCAGAAGCCTGGACAAAGAAGGATGGGCTGGATAACAGCTGCGCTCCGGCAGGTCACCAACCCACCGGCGACAACCTTCGATCAACCACCCGCCAGCGACAAACTTCGAACAACCCCGTGATCATCTGCGAAACGATCCCCCTCGGTTCGCCATTCATTCTGTCTACCAATCATTCTTCAGCGAAAGATTTGTCCTCTCCGGAGCCTTCGCCCACTCCTTCCAGTTGGGATCATACCATACAAAAAAGTACAGCCAGATCGTCCTGGACAAACGCATCAGCAAAGGCTGCATCAGGACCAACAGAACACCGTTGATACCCATCCACCAGAAAATACGATTATCGTGAAGGGACATTCCGATAAGCACCTTCCACGCAACAAATGTGGCGATACAAAGAGCCACCGAAAGCGCGTAGCTTACAAAACCAGTTCCGTAAAAAAACCCGACTTCGATCTCGAACTGCTGCCCACAGACAGGACAGTTGTCATACATTTCCATGAAATGTTTGAGCCGGTAAGGATTGCTGTATTTGTACAAATTCCCTCTGCGGCAACGGGAACATCTATTGCGCAAAACGCTCCCGGGAAGACTGGGTTTATGGTCGTGATGGTCATCAGATTTCGCAGCACACATATAAATGATTTTCCACAAAGTTACCAACCCACCCCGGGCCCCATATTGTGCTTTTAATGACTTAAATGGTACTTTTCGTCGTTTCGGCGCCCACACCCCCAAAAACTCACTTCTTCCTGTTCTTCTTCCGGGACCCAGCCCCACCGGAACCCCCAGCCCCTGCCTTGCCGACACCCCCGCTACCCCCAGTCCCCGCTTTCCCCCCGGCCTTCGCCGCGCCCCGCTTCCCGGACGCCGGAGCAACCTTGGGCGCAACCGCTTTCTCACCCCCTATAACTGTACCCATGGCCATCTTCTTACTCCCTTTGACCTCCCAGCCGGCTATCCATCGCGAGAGACGGAGCACCAGCTCGTTGTTGGCCATATAGAACAGGAGCAATGGCACTATCTTGAAGACCGCGCGCTTGGTGGTCTCCGTCAGATTGAACATAGGGAGTGCAAAACCCATGAAGCCCAGGGCAAGATAAACCACCACGATCGCATACAACCAGAAACACGCCTCCCTGCTAAAACGGCGGACAAAGACCAGCTCAGCCACGAACAACGCACTGGCGATATAGAACAGATATCCCCACAGATGAATGGCAAAAGTCCCGAACAGCAGCTTGCTGACGATATCGCCATATCGCTGCAGCAGCGGATGCCAGTCACTCAAATTGTTATTCACCAGTGTTCCGATATCGTAGTGTACCGGAAGGTAGTGGTTGATATACCGCTGCACCGGAAGATAATACCCCACCAGCGACGGCAGCAAAAAGAACAGCCCCATCAGCGCCATCTTCTTCAGGACCGCCCCCACCGGAACCCGTGCCCCCTCACTCACCGGAGCAGGGGCCCCCACCGGGACCGGCGCCCCCGCGCCAGCAGAGGCGCCCCTGCCTTCGCCACCCGCCCCCCCACCACCAACAGTCTTCCACTGACTCCAGAAGATCACCGGAAGAAATAGCACCACCAGGACCAGCGTCTCCGACCGGATATAGGTAGCTATCCCCAACAACAAACCCCCAAAAGAGACCATCGCCGGCCCCCCACCGGACCCAGCACCCGCCGCGGTCCCCAACCCGGGGCCGGCCCCCACACCCCCTACCAATCCCTGGTACAAAAAATACAACCCCAAACAAAAAAAGACCATATTGCTATAGTCGTACAGGATCATGAACGTATACGCATATATCTCCGGCGCCATCATGAACAGCAACAACAACAACCCCGCCAGCACCGGATGCAGCCGCTCCCTCAAAACATGATATAGAAAGATGGTAAACGAGATAAAGACCACGCTCAGCCAAACCTGCCCGAACGGAAAACCCGCCAGCTTATAAATGACCTGGAGGCTGATCAGGAAGGGCGACTTGAACTGGTTGTTGGTCGACCACAGGTCAAGCCCAAAGAACGAATTGATCATCGTCTGCTCCCGCACCGTATACTCCGCGATCGTCTCCGGCCCCGAAAGCGCATCCCGCGAGGTAGGCGGCAAATAATAACAACGCCATACGCTGACAAAGATCAAAAACCCCATGACAAGCCAGTAAGGCACCTCATAAGGCCGCACCCGGAACCGCCCGCCACCGAATGGTCGCGTAAAAACAGCAAGCCCCGAATGCCTCATCCGCAAAAAGGAAGGAATATTCAACAGCAACGCCACCAGCACCAGGGCCCCGAATACCGTAGGTCCGGTGATCGTGATGTATAGCAGCTGTAGCCCAAACGGTACAAAAGAAGCTACGGCGACCCCCAGCAACAGCGACAGCGTAACCATATAGGCCGGCTTCAGCCTGATCCGAAAAAGCGTGAGTATCCCAAACCCCGACAGCCAATAACAGACCAGCAAGAACAAAAAGATGAACATCGGCATGACTTACAGTATTGGTGGGTATTTTTTAAAGCCGTCCAGTATCTGCTGCAGCTGCTGAGGCGACTTGATCTCGTCGAGAGTGACCCCCTTGTTCTTGGTTATCCGGACGATAAAATTAGCTTTCCTGACGTCGGGAGAATTGGTCCAGACCCCCTCCAGCCCGGTGTAATAATAAAAAACCGCAGGCTCCGGAGCCCGGATATTATTGTAGATACGCAGCGAGTCCCGGTAATAGCTGTTCGGTTCAAAAAGGATGATGGCATGAGGCATTTTCTTCTTCTCAACCACTTCTTTGACCCGCATAGAGATCGTATAAACGACGCCATACCTGGATTTCTTGATAGCTACCTCATCCCCGGGATCATCCTTTTCTTTCAGGAATTCGAACCAGTACTGGCGGGGCTTGCCGTCGAACCATTCCTTGTAATAGCCCGCATTCAGCACGACCAGCACCAGCGCACAGGAAGCCAGGGTCAATAAAAAAACTTTCATAGTTAATGGCCCCATCGGGGTTTGGCCAATTTACTCCTTTTTTCCCACACCCAGAACAGACAGGCCTATGCGGTTAAAAGTCACTTTATCGGCCAGACGGAACAGCCCGACCAGCTTGTCATACGCACTCATCTGCCCGTCTTTAATATTTTTTCCCCTCAGAACCGTCCCAAACAGGAACCAGCCCAAAATCCCCGCCAGATTGAAATGCAGGATCTTCAATACCTTGAGCCTGGCCGAAAGCAGCTCGCTCATCGACCCGCGGGTATATCGGCGATAGTGGCCTAACCCCTTGTCAAAACCATTGTAAAGAAACTGATAAGCAGGCATCAGTAGAACCAGATGTCCCCCAGGCGCCAGCAATTTATAGCAATTAGCGACCGCTAGCCGGTCGTCTTCGATATGCTCCACTACATTCAGGGCAAATACAGTGTCAAAAGTCCCCAGCAAACGGGCGTGCTTTACTTCGAAATCCTTGTCAACCAGGTCGATCTTGAAGGTATCCTTGACCAATGGTTCCCCGGTAAACTTATTTTTCAGGTATTGACAGTATTCATTGCTGTAATCACTTATCGATAAGGCTATACCGTGCCTGATAAATTGCGAGGATATATTGCCTATACCACTCCCTATTTCCAGGATCCGACCCTTTACATACGGCCTGATCGTTTCAAACATCCACGCATTAAGACGGTCTGCGCTACTGATATTCACCAGGGTCGACATGCCTACCTCATCCGCAGGAACAAATTGATCTACGCTCACCTTTTGAAAATATTATATTTCAAAATACAGTAAAGAGCTCGAAAACCGTCCTTCCAGCTAATTTTTTTTCCCTCTGCAGGAGTACGCCCATAGTAGGATATACCAACCTCATAGATCCGGATACCGGAGATACGGGCGATCTTGGCCGTCACCTCAGGCTCAAATCCAAATCGTTGCTCATTCAAACTAAGACCTTTCAGCAGATCCGAATGAAAAAGCTTATAGCCGGTTTCCATGTCCGTCAGATTCAGATCTGTGAACATATTCGAGAGAAAAGTCAAAAACTTGTTTCCTATCGAATGCCAGAAGAACAATATCCGATGCGGATGTCCTCCAAAAAAACGCGTTCCGTATACAACGTCCGCATTACCTTCCAAAACAGGTTTAAGCAGCAGATTATACTCCCTGGGATCATATTCGAGGTCGGCATCCTGAATGATGATCCAATTGCCGGCGGATTCTTTTATTCCCGTATGAAGCGCAGCACCCTTCCCTTTATTGATCTCGTGCTCGAAGAACCGGATCCGCAATTCGGGGTTATCGCTTATGTATTTTTTGATCACACCCGAAGTATTATCTCCCGAACAATCGTTTACAATGATCATTTCCTTTTCAAGTCCCCCCATCAGCTCGACGGATTTTATACGATCAAGTATGAGATGAATAGTCTTTTCTTCGTTATACACAGGAATAATGATCGATAAAACGGCTGACTCCATAAATTCCATATGATCATCCTTTTTTTAATACAGACACGGCATGGTCCACCGCACGGGCCGTCATCGCCATATAGGTCAGAGAGGGATTCTGTGTAGACGTAGAGGTCATACAGGCCCCATCGGTGACGTATACGTTGTCGCAGCTGTGCAGCTGATGCCATTTATTCAAAAGAGAGGTTCGGGGATCTTTCCCCATACGTACTCCGCCCATCTCGTGGATATCCAGCCCCGGCGCCTGTCCCGAGTCGCTGGTCTTTATATTGATGAAGCCGGCCGCCGTATACATCTCTGTCATCTGTGTAAAAAAATCCTTCAACATCTTTTCGTCGTTGTCGTCATAGCCGATATCGATCTTTAGCTGCGGCATACCCCATTGATCCCTGAGATTCCTATCCAGGCTGACCTGGTTGGTCTCCTTTGGAATGGTCTCGCCCATCATGTGAGAGCCGACCCACCAGGGACCAGGCTCCGCCAACGCCAGACCCCGCTTGAGCTCAGCGCCAAACCCATGCGCCGCGTCCCGAACACTCCGGAAAGAAGAAAAGCCCGCAGCATATCCCCTGAGAAAATCCGCGTCCTTGTCCTGCCGGAAGACATTCCTGAATCGGGGGATATAGGCCCCGGTCGGGCGACGGCCATCCGTAGTGCTCCCCCTGAATCCATCGTATTCCGCAGAGATGCGTCCCCGGTAGTTGTGAAAGGCAACATATTTCCCCAGCAACCCATTGTCATTGCCCAGACCATGCGGAAAACGGGACGACCGGGAGTTCAATAAAATAAGATTCGTATTCAGCGCGCCGGCATTCACAAAGACCACCGGGGCAAAATATTCGAACACCTCCTTTGTATTGGCGTCGATCACCCGCACACCCGCAGCCTTCCCCTTCTTCTCGTCATAAATGATCGACTCGACGACGGAAAAAGGGCGAAGGGTCAGATTACCCGTACGCTCAGCCCAGGGGATGGTGGTGGAATTGGAATTATAATAGCCGCCGAACGGACAGCCCCGCTGGCACAACGTCCTCTTCTGACACTGGCCCCGGCCCTGCTGCAGATGCAAAGCCGTGGGCTCCGTCAGGTGGGCGCAGCGGCCATAGATGACGTGACGATCCTTATACTTTTTGGCCACCGTGTCCCTGAAATAGCCTTCCACACAGGTGAGGTCCAGCGCAGGCAGGAACTCCCCGTCCGGCAGATTGGGAAGCCCGTCCTTGTTACCCGAAACACCCACGAACTTTTCGACATGGCTGTACCAGGGTTCCAGGTCCTTGTACCGGATGGGCCAGTCGACCGCAAAGCCGTCCCTCGCCGGACCCTCAAAATCAAAGTCGCTCCAACGCTGGGTCTGACGGGCCCACATGATCGATTTCCCGCCAACCTGGTAGCCCCGGATCCAGTCAAATGGCTTTTCCTGGACATAAGGATGCTCCGTGTCCCCGACAAAAAAATGCATCGCGTCCTCCCGGAAAGCATAACACCGGCTAACAACCGGATTGGCCTGCTGGATGGCATAGGGTATCTCACCCCTATGCTCAAACTCCCACGGCATCATATTGGTGGTAGGATAGTCCTTCATATGACGGACCTCCCTCCCCCTCTCGAGTACCAGGGTCTTAAAACCCTTTTCTGTCAACTCTTTGGCAGCCCAGCCCCCGCTCATTCCAGAGCCGATGACGATGGCATCAAACTGTTTGTTCTTAGTAGGATCTCCCATGGGAAAAATAGCCGTTTGAATGTTTAAGCCGCAGCAGGCTGCCCTTTGACCGGCACACAGCCATGAAAACGACCCGGTACCAGCTCATAGACCTGGACCTTTGTCAGAAAGAATTGTGAAGATGTATAGGCCTGGATGGTCAGCCTTTTCACAGCGGAATAAAAGAAGCCCACCTCCCCACCCGCGGTTTCCCCGTCCTTCCCACCCGGCGCCTTCCCGTCGGTACCCTTCCCACCAGACGCTTTCCCACCCGGCGCCTTCCCCCCTTCAACAGCCGTCAGCAACGCCGCCCTCTGCTCAGCCGAAGCTTCGGCGAACCCTTTCCCCGAAGACCTCCTGGAGGCAGCATCGAACGCAGCCAGCCCCTTCATGAACTTTTCCTGGTCGGCTTTCGACATACAATCGTCCACCATCTTCAGTACAAATAAATGAGCGGATATTTCGCGGGCGCCCGGAGCATCGTCCGAAGGGATCAGCGTAGCCGTCAGCTCTTCAAGCAGCCCTGCCTGGTCGCCGTCAACCGTAAGGTTCTTCAACGTCATCGCCGGCCTGGAGCCGCGGTGCAAACAGGAAGGCAACAAGGCCCCGCCCACCGATAAGATAGCCAGTCGCCGGATAGCGACCCTTCTGTTAATGGTCATCCGGATAGTGTTGTGTTGGGCTACAATTTAAGCTATTTTTTTTACTGTCGCCGGAGAAGGAGAAGAAGCCTGATCGATGACAGTGCCATCTATGGGGATCGGCTTGTCCTTATTAAAAAGGGAAGTGAGCATGAGAAAACCCGTCTCCACCATGATCCGGATGTCAAGCATAAGGCTGACGTTCCGTACATAATAAGCATCCCACTGATAGCGACGGAATATACTGGCGAAGGTTGTCGCAGGCCCACGGCAACCGCGCACCTGGGACATACCGGTGATGCCGGGACGAACAAGGTTCCGGAACCTATAGTTGGTGACGACCTCGGCAAAATCACGCGAATCCTTCAGCATATGCGGCCTGGGACCAACAATGCTCATATGCCCCAGCAGCACGTTCACGAACTGGGGAAGCTCGTCAATACCCGTATTACGAAGGAACTGACCGACGCGCGTGACCCGCGGATCATTCCGCACAGCCTGACAGGTGTCAGCCGCGTCGTTCACATACATCGTCCTGAACTTATAGCACCAGAACGTCCGGCCCAGGAACCCAACCCTCTTCTGCCTGAAGAAAATAGGCCCCCTGGAATCCAGCTTGATGAGGACCACTATAACGGGAAATAACCAGGGAAATACCAAAAGAATGACCACCGAGGCCATGATTATATCGGTGCACCGCTTGAGAACCAGGTAGCCCTGGTGAGCCTCGAGGTACTGACGGACCGTATGCGCCTTCTCATCTTCCCATTTGTGCTGATGATAAATAGTCGTTTCCAGGCTTGTCGTGTTGCGCATGCTGATAGGATGATTAAATTTCTTCCGGCCGTGCCGATAATGTGAGACAAAAAATTCAAAAAAATAAATTTTTTGTCCCAAACCATAATAATCTGCACACTTTGGCCAAAGGGCCTCGTGTGCGAACCGGACGGTGTCCGGTTAACGAATAAATAAGATTTCTAGTCTATTCGTAAGCGGACAACCTTAAAAAACTTGCAAAAAAAGCAAATTATTTCCATTTCCGATATACCACTAAGTGGTAGTTCCACAAGTCCCATACTCCAGACCCTATGGACATCGCCACTACCCCGATCGTTGCACCAACAATAGGAATATTTTCCATAATATCTTTTAAACCAGATTATTAACTGCTTGTTAACACTATTCATTTTACGGTCCGGGTAGCTCTTAACCCACGGGCGGAATACATCATTACCCCACGGGCCGCGTACGTCTTTAACCCCACTGTCAAAAAAAATGTAATGTTAAAAGCTATTTGATCAACACCCCGGCCATAATGCATGTTCATTTTTACTTACCTTTGTAAATCAATAAGCTAAACCTAATCAATGGAAGAAAGGAAGAAACCTGCCTACGATTTCTGCCTGCTAATTCCTTACTACAATAACCTTCCCGGCCTGATAAGCTCGCTAAAGAGCATAGTTTATGATTCATTGGCATATGCCTTGCTTATAGTAGATGATGGAAGCAACAACCCGCTTCTTAAAGAAGATATCCTTTCTTATCTGCCTCAGCCTTTATCCATAACAATCTTGCGGCTTGGGGAAAACCAGGGTATCACCAGAGCCCTTAATACAGGACTCAGGTGGCTGGAAGAAAAGCAGTTCTGTCGGTACATTGCCCGGCTCGACTGCGGTGACCTCTGTGCGCCCCAGCGGTTCGAACGCCAGGTACAGTTCCTCGATGCGCATCCGAAAGTCAGTCTGCTCGGCAGCTGGTGCATCTTTAAGAACTTCCGGACAGGAGAATCGTACCGGTACATAACCCCTACAACGTACAAAGACATCCTGAAAGAAATGCATTTTAGAAATGTTTTCATACACCCGACAGTAATGTGGCGTGCCGGTATTGCACGGGAAGTAGGGGTTTACCCTGAAGATTTCCCACACGCAGAAGACTATGGCCTTTTTTATGAAATAATTTCTAAAGCCGAAGCCACGGTTTTGCCGGCCGAGCTTGTCATATGTGAGATCAATCCGCAGGGAATTTCCCTGCATTATCGGAATGAACAGCTGAAAAGCCGTATAAAAGTGGTCAGGCGATATGGAAATAACCGGCTACTCCGTCTTTTCGGGGTATTGAAATTATGGATTTTACTGGTTATTCCATATAAAATGATACTGGAAACAAAAAAGCTGGCATACGGAATTAAACGGAATGACGTTAATTAGATCAGATGCTCTGAAAATAAATAAAAGTTAATAAATACGAACGCTTGCCGTAGGAAAAAAATAAGGAAATCGTATTTACTTGACACCTTATCAGAAAAACCGATGAAAATAGTACATGTTGTCGAACCTTTTGCCTCTGGAATTGCCACGTTCGTAAGGTCGTTGGTAGAGAACTTACAGGACGATCTGCACATTATTGTACATGGCGAACGGCAGCACCTCATGACCTCAGCCGAGGTAAAGCAACGCTTTCCAAAGGGAAATGTCCGCTTTATACGTTGGAAATCAGCCCAAAGGGAAATAAACTTCCGGAAAGACACTGCCGCCTTCATGGAGCTGTATACCATCCTCAAAAGGCTCAAAAAACAGGTTCATATCGACGCCGTACACCTCCATTCCTCCAAAAGCGGCTTCCTTGGAAGAGTCGCCTGCCGTATGGCCGGAATCGACACCGTCATCTATACCCCCAACGGAGCCCCATTTTTTGTCGGCAATAGCTCATTCAGCAATTTCCTCTACAAACAGCTCGAAAGACTCGGGTCCATCTTCGGGGGACGCGTCGTCTGCTGCAGCCCTTCCGAATTGAAAGCCTATAATGCTATAGGAATTAAAGCTTTAAATATTAACAACGGCGTCGATATAGAAGAGCGTCCCATCGAACCCCTTGCCAGGCTAAGCCCTTCCGATAAAACTGATAAGAACAGCCGGCCCGATCTCAAACCGGGGAAGTTCCGCATCGTCACCAGCGGCCGCATCGAAGATCAAAAAAATCCGGCTCTCTTCAATTCAATAGCAAAATACTTCGAAGAATTTCACGACTTCGAATTCCTTTGGATCGGCGAAGGCACAGACAGAGACCGGCTGACCGCCAGGAATATCGTTATTACGGGTTGGTTATCAACAGAAGACACCAAGTCCCTGATCGCCGCCTCCCAGGTCTATCTCTCGACATCCATCTTCGAAGGACTCCCCTTTGCAGTGCTGGAAGCGCTTGCCCTCAAAAAGCCGGTGTTGCTCACCGACTGCGTCGGCAACCGGGATATCGTCAACAAACGCCTCAACGGAGACCTGTTCACCACTGAGGACGAGGCTATTGTAAAGATCCTCCAATACCATAATAATCGCGACATGCTGCAGATCATGGGAGAATACTCCCAGCAGCACTGCGAACAGGAATTTGACGTATACTCGACATTTACATCGTATAGAAGCTTATATAAAAGTTAATAAGACGTTACTCAACCCGGTAATATTGAATTTATTCGCCTTTTGAACCGGAAACCTAATAAATTTGCGGAAATGTATTCTGTGATCGACAACAATGAAGATAAGGATATCGAATTGCATTCAATCCATGTAAGCCTCGAAAAGATAAAGGCCTATATGGAGAATGAGATCAAATTCAAACAGGACCTTATCGGGAAGCAGGAAGAACAGGTCCGTCAGCTCAAAGCCCGCCTGGACGAAAAAGACGCCCTCATCCAACGCCTCGAAGGCCAGCTCCTGGAATGCCGCCAGACCAATGAAGGAACCCGCCAGCTGATCAACAAGCTGCTCAGCGACATCAGCGGCTATCAGAAAGACGTCGAATGGTATAAACGAACATTCGAAAAAAGAAGCCTGCTCGGCACCATTCGCCAAAAACTGTTCAAGCGCTGAACACCATCGTCGCTACATTATTATTCGGCTCGATTATTATTCAGCCCGGAAGCCCATTATCTTTATCCTTCTCCATAACTTATTTTCCCTAAAATTGTATATTGCGGGCTAACTAAGCATTTTGCCTTAATTTTGCCGACCATTACCCACAAAGCCTGACTATGTCCGCATTTTGCCTGATCGCCCCAACTTATTTCTTCACCTCAAAAACTTCCCTAACTTATTTATGAAAGCTGTGCTGCTCGCCGGAGGGCTGGGAACACGTATTTCCGAAGAGACCTCTGTCAAGCCCAAACCTATGATAGAGATCGGACAAAAACCTATCCTATGGCATATTATGAAAATGTATTCCGCCCACGGAATTACAGATTTCATCGTCTGCCTGGGTTATAAAGGATACGTCATCAAAGAATACTTCTCCAACTATTTTCTTCACACCTCTGACATAACCATCGACCTCAGGAACAACAGCACTCACATCCATCAAAGTAAGACCGAACCCTGGACCATCACGCTGGTCGATACAGGCGAAGAGACGATGATCGGCGGAAGAATAAAAAAGATCATCCCCTACGTAGAGAACGACGAATACTTTTTCGTCACCTACGGCGACGGGGTCAGCGACATAGACATCAAGGCCACTGTAGCACTCCACCAAAAAGAAAAAAGACTCGCTACCGTGAGCGCGGTACAGCCCCCCGGCCGCTTCGGCGCGCTGAAATACGAGGGCAACAGGGTCACCGGCTTTATGGAAAAGCCCCAGGGAGACGGGGGTTGGATCAACGGAGGTTTTTTTGTATTGTCTCCTGAAGTAAAAAACTATATTGACGGAGACAGCACCATCTGGGAAAGAGAGCCCATGGAGAACCTGGCAAAAGACAACCAGCTGTCCGTCTACTTCCATAACGGATTCTGGCACCCGATGGACACTCTCCGGGACAAGCGATACCTGGAAGACCTGTGGGAAAAAGACAAGGCCCCCTGGAAGAGCTGGTAAACGAACTTAATTAAATTCAGATTAAAACATGAAGATATTAATAACCGGAAATCTGGGATATATAGGCCCGGTAGTAGGCAAACACCTCAAGCACCGCAATCCGTCTGATTTCGTAACAGGCATCGACTGCGGTTTTTTTGCCCACTGCCTGACCGCCGTATCCTACTGCCCGGAGGTCTGCATCGACGCCCAGTATTTTGGCGACGTCCGCAACGTAGACGAATCCTTTTTGAAGGGCTATGACGGCGTCGTACACCTCGCAGCCGTCTCCAACGACCCCATGGGTAATAAGTTTGAGGCCGTCACCGATGAGATCAACCACAAGGCGAGCGTAAGGCTGGCCAAAAAGGCGGCCGCCGCCGGAGTAAAGAGCTTTGTATTTGCTTCTAGCTGCAGCATTTATGGCTTTGCCGACGGAGGTCCCCGGAAAGAGACCGACCCGCTTAATCCCCTTACCGCCTACGCAAGATCAAAGGTCGCTACCGAGCAAGGCCTGCAGGAGCTTTCCGCCGGGACGGATATGACCATCACCGCCCTCCGGTTTTCCACCGCATGCGGCATGTCCGACCGGATACGCCTTGACCTGGTACTGAACGATTTTGTCGCCGGCGCCATTACGACCGGTAAGATCACCGTGCTCAGCGACGGCAGCCCCTGGCGGCCCCTCATCGATGTCAAGGACATGGCCCGCGCAATTGACTGGGCGCTCACCCGCCCAGCAGATAACGGCGGGAAATACCTGGCCGTCAATATCGGGAGGAATGACTTCAATTACCAGGTCAGGGACATAGCACAGGTAGTCGCCGACGTATTGCCGGGCACGGAGATCAGCATCAACGTCAATGCCCAACCGGACAAACGCAGCTACAAAGTGGATTTTTCACTGTTCAGCCAGCTGGCACCCAGCCACCAGCCCCAGGTCAACCTATACCAGTCCGCAACAGAGATCAAAGAAGGTCTGACCCGTATGCAGTTCACGGATAAGAACTTCCGCGAATCGGGCCTCATCCGGCTAAAAGTCCTCGAAAAGCACATGACCGAGAACAGGATCAATAACAACCTGGAATGGATCAATAAAACAACTACGCTCTGATCATCTATGAAATTTTCTCAAACACCGTTACCTGGATCTTACCTGATCGACCTGGAAAAAAGAGGCGATAACAGGGGATTCTTCGCCCGTTTTTTTTGCGAGAACGAATTTGCCGGCCAGGGACTGGTCACCCGCTTCGTACAGATCAATAATTCCCTGACTGGAAAAAAAGGCACGCTACGTGGAATGCACTATCAGCTGCAGCCGTCCGCAGAAGTAAAGGTCGTGCGCTGCATCCGGGGATCCCTGTATGACATTATCCTCGACCTCCGCCCGGACTCTCCTACCTTTGGCAAGTCCTTCGGCGCCGAACTGAGCGCAGAGAACCGCACGATGATGTATGTACCCCAGGGCTTCGCCCACGGCTTCGTCACCCTCGAAGATGATACCGAAGCCCTATACCTCGTGAGCTCCCTCTATGCACCCACGCTTGAAAGAGGTATCCGGTACAACGATCCAACGTTCAATATACAATGGCCGGTCACTCCCGCAGAAGTCTCCGAAAAAGACGCCAATTGGCCGGACTTCGACCGGGAATTTCATGGCGTAGACCTTCTAAAGGGACTGATATGAAGATACTGTTCACAGGAAGCAGCTCCTTTACAGGCTACTGGTTCATAAAAGAACTGGCGGCACAGGGCCATGCTGTCACTGCGGTAGTAAGAGGCAAAAGCGACCAGTATACAGGCCTGCGAAAACAGCGACTCGACGGCATCGCCAAATGGGCAACTATTATCTGGAACTGTAGCTTCGGCGACCCGGCATTCCTCGATCTGCTGGACCAGGGTTTTGATGCGGTCTGTCACCACGGTGCACAGGTCGAGAACTACAAAAGCCCCGATTTCGACGTCGCAGCCGCAGTCCGGAGCAATACCCTGAACTGCCGCCAGGTCATGGAAAAGCTAAAGGACGAGGGCAGGCTCATCGTGACAGGCAGCGTCTTTGAGGCCAACGAAGGCATCGGCAATGCGCCCCTGGTTGCATTCTCTCCCTACGGTCTCTCAAAAACGAGCTCCTGGGAGGTGTTCCGCTACTGGGGCTGGAAATTGTCCGTTCCCCTCACCAAGTTCGTCATACCCAATCCCTTCGGCCCCTATGAGGAGCCACGCTTCTGCAACTACCTGGTGCAGACCTGGAAAAAAGGAGAGATACCGGCCATCAACACCCCGGACTATATCCGGGACAATATCCACGCAGACCTGCTGGCCAAACATTATGTGGCAGCCCTGGAAGGCCCCGTAAAAGAAAAAATCGGACCTTCGGGGTATATCGAATCCCAGGGCTCCTTCGGTGTCAGGTTTGCCCGCGAAATGGCCACACGCCTGCCGCTTCGCTGTGAGGTCCGTCTCGGAAAACAGACATCCTTCGACGAACCCCTGATCCGTACCAACGACGCACTGTCCAGCGGACCCGGGATCCACCCCTCCATCGCAGCCTGGGACGAAAAAAAAGCCTGGGACGAACTGGCAGAATACTACAAAAAGCAAATAACCATATAGAGCACACCAACCTCATGCTATGAACACCCCCTTTATCTCTTCTTCCAGTTTCATTATCCCGGATTATCTTGCTCCATCGGCATGGGTAGAGCACATCCCCTTTGCCTGCGAGCTGATCAGCAAGCAAAGACCTAAGATAATTGTTGAGCTGGGGGTTTTCTTTGGCACTTCCTATTTCGCCTTTTGCCAGGCAGTAAGATCAGAGAACCTGTCTGCTGCCTGTTATGGCGTCGACAGCTGGAAGGGAGACGACCATGCGGGTCCTCTGAATAATGAGGTCTTTCAAAAAGTAGATACATACAATAACCAGCACTATTCCGGATTTTCCCATTTATTAAAAGGTGAATTCGATGACTATATAGCCAACTTCGCAGACAAGAGCATTGACCTGCTGCATATCGATGGGTTACATACTTATGAAGCCGTCAGGCACGATTTTGAGGCATGGCTGCCTAAACTGTCCGATTCGTCGGTCGTCCTCTTTCACGACACAACCGTAAAAGACCGGGGATTTGGAGTATATCGCCTGTGGGACGAATTGACAAACCTTTATCCGTCCTTTTCTTTCCTGCATGGCTATGGACTTGGAGTGCTGGCGACCGGCAAAAAGATAGCTCCGGCGCTGGCTCCTCTTTTCAGCCAGGACGAGGAAGGAATTTCAGAGATCAGGAGAATTTATTACAGGCTGGGCCTGCCATTCACGGAAAAGCTGAATGCGCTGTCTATCGAACAAAAAGCAGAAGAACAGAAAGGCGAACTGGTAGAAAAGATCAGGCTACTGGAAGCCCAGTCGCAGGAGAAAGATCAGCTGGCTGAAAAGGTTAAAATGCTGGAATCCCAGTCACACCAGAAAGACCAGGAGATCGATGCGCTGGATAAACAGAGTGCCATGTTAAGGCAGGAAAATGAAAAACAGGATAGAAGCATTCAGCAATATTACAAAACCAACTACGAGCTCAAACGGCAGCTGCAAAAGCTCAGGGACGAACAAGGCTCGAGCAAAGAGATCGAATCGCATCGCGTATATAAGCTGGAAGCCGAGAAAAAAGAGCTCGAAACACAGCTCCAGGACATCTATTCGTCCGACGGCTACCGGCTCCTGGCCATCTATTACAGGTTCAAAGGGAAATACCTGCCCGAAGACTCGCCCAGGCTCCTCAGGCTAAAGAAGATCGGCAGATTCCTGAAGTCCAATAAGATCGTAGCCAGGCTGCGCAACAAAGGAAAGATCCCCTCGGTAAATATCAGCGAGGCAAAGCTGGCGAAGGATTATAATATTGTTCCGGAAGTGCCCGAAGGCGTTACCTTCCCCGTCGTCTTCCCCACCACCGAAAATCCCGTCGTATCCATTGTCATTCCCGCCTATAACAACTGGGCGTTCACCCGCAACTGTCTGATCTCTATTTATCAGCTCACCGACATTCCATACGAGGTGATCGTAGGCGACAACGTGTCTACCGACGAGACCGTCAATCTTGAAAAATATTTTACAGGCGTCGTCTACCTTCGGAACAAAGAGAACCTGGGATATATCCGGAACGTCAACAACGCCGCCAGTCACGCCAAAGGCAGGTTTATCCTCACCCTGAACAATGATACCACCGTTACCAAAGGCTGGCTGAGCAGCCTGGTCGACGTCATGGACAGGGACCCGAAAGTCGGACTCGTAGGCTCCAAGCTGGTCTATCCCAACGGTCTGATGCAGGAAGCAGGCGGGATCATCTGGCGGGACGCATCCGGCTGGAACTATGGCCGCGAGGGCAACCCCGAAGCGCCGGAATACAACTACGTGAAAGAGGTCGACTACGTCAGCGGCGCCAGCAACCTGATCCGCAAGGACATCTGGGACCGCCTGAAAGGCCTGGACGAGAGATACGTTCCCGCCTACTTCGACGACTCCGACCTCGCCTTCAGCATCCGTAGCCTGGGATACAAGACGGTCTATCAGCCTTTGTCGGTGGTCATTCACTATGAAGGAATGGCCCACGGCACAGATACAAGCTCCGGCACCAAAAAATACCAGGTGCTCAACCGTGAAAAATTTATCGATAAATGGAAGTCCGTTCTGGAAAATGAGAACTTTCCCAACGGAGAAGAGGTCTTCTATGCCCGGGATAAAAGTAAAGGCAAAAAGACAATAGTGGTGATCGACCACTACGTACCCCATTTTGACAAGGACGCCGGATCACGCACTACCTTCCAGCTGCTGAAGCTCTTCGTCAAACTCAATTATAACGTCAAGTTCATCGGAGACAACTTTTATAAGCACGAACCATATACCACCATACTTCAGCAAATGGGTATCGAAGTGCTGTATGGAGAATACTATAAAGACAACTGGAAGAAATGGATCATCAATAACAAAAAGTACATTGACTACTTCTACATCAACCGGCCACATATATCCATCAAATACATCCATTTCCTGAGGCTGCAGACGAACGCAAAGATCGTCTACTATGGCCACGACCTTCATTTCGTCCGCGAGCGCCTTCAGTATGAAATAGAAAAAGACCCGGCTCTTCTCGATTCGATCGAAGAGTGGAAAAAGACCGAGACCGAGCTCATCAAACAGTCCGATACTATTCTAACGCTCAGCTGCGACGAAAAAGAGATCATTGAGAAGGAGATCGGTCACCCGAACGTCCGCATCATGCCGGCCTTCTCCTACTCCCGGTTCAAAGAGCCGGTCACCGACTTTGACCGCAGAAAGAACATCCTCTTCGTCGGCGGATTCGGACACAAGCCCAATGTCGACGCTGTCCTCTGGTTCGCCCGGGAAGTATTCCCAACAGTCAGGCGGGAATTGAAAGACGTGCAATTCATTATCGCCGGATCCAAGCCCCCGGAAGAAGTGACAAAGCTGGCATCGTCTTCGATCAACGTACGAGGCTATGTTCCTGACGAAGAGCTGGCAAAGCTCTACCAGGATACAAAAATAGTCGTTATCCCCCTCCGGTACGGCGCAGGAGTAAAAGGTAAAACAGTGGAAGCTATGCATTATGGCGTTCCATTCGTAAGCACCCGCTTCGGCATAGAAGGTCTGGAGAATATAAAGGAGGTCACCACCAGCAACGACTCGGCTGAACAGTTTGCGACAGCGATCCTCGAACTTTACAACGATACCGAAAAGCTAAAAGAACTGAGCCATAAGCAAGTCGAATACGCCAAAAAGTATTTTTCAGAGGACAACGTAAACAATCTAATTTTAGAAATATTCGCCTAAAAAAGACCTTCCGATGAGCAAAAAGACCCTGATTACCGGGTGCTGTGGAATGATGGGATCACACATGGTGGACCTTTTCTATGACCGTGGCGAGATGGTCCACGGCACATTCTATAAACCTACAACCAACCTTAACGAATTCGCCCATAAAGCCCACCTGGAAGAATGCGACGTCCGCTATTTCCTTCCCCTGTACCGCATCATCGACAAGATCAGACCCGACGTGATCCATCACCTGGCCGCACAGAGCTACCCCACTGTCTCCCTCAAACGCCCTCAGGAGACCTTCGAGATCAATGTCACGGGCACGATCAATGTCTTTGAAAGCATCAAGGAGATCAGGAAAACAGACCCCTCCTACGACCCCGTAGTAGTGGTCGCCTGCTCCAGCGCAGAATACGGGTCTTCTCTCACACCGGAGAACGTCCCCATAAAGGAAGACGTTACCCTGCTGCCCCTTCACCCATATGGCGTGACCAAAGTGGTCCAGGACCTCCTCAGCTACCAGTATTTCGTAAGTGACAGGATAAAAGCCATTCGCGCCAGGATCTTCAATACCACCGGCCCAAGAAAAGTGAACGACGCACCCTCCGATTTCGTACGACGCGCAGTCCAGATCGAAAAAGGAAAAGAGACCGTTTTCAGGGTAGGCAACCTCGAAGCCCGCAGGGCCATCACTGACGTACGCGACCTCATACAGGCCCTGATCGCCCTTTCCGAAAAAGGTAAGCACGGAGAAGTATATAATATCAGCGGCAGCAAGGTATACCAGATAAAAGACGTCGTATCCATGATCGAAAAGATCATGGGCCGGAAATTTGACATCCGGGTCGACCAGTCCCTGATAAGACCGACAGATGAACCTATCATATACGGGGATTCCAGCAGACTGACCAGGGACACAGGCTGGAAGCAAAGCTATACCCTCGAGCAGACCCTGGCCGATATGATCGACTACTGGCGGACATCTCCTTTGCCCTGAGACGGCAAAAACCCGACGGAAACGCACGGCTAAAAAATATCCTTTGTAAATCCAAATGCCCAAATTGTGCAGCCCAATTAGACCAATCCCAATTTACTGACTTATGAAAGTTATCCCTAACCTTCTTTTTGATTTTCACAACGATTGCATTGACATCAATGGAAATTTGATCCTCAAAGAAATATCTTCGATGGAAGAATACGAGGACTACAAAAGCACGACCTTTAACGCCCGGCACGACTTCGAAATGGACCTGGCAGAGAAGGTCCGCAAACAGCCGGACAAGGTGTATCGTATGCCAGGATATTCCGAAACCGCAGGTCAGATTACGGAATTCTGCATAGACCTGAACTATTCCGACGGACAAACCCCCAATTTCAGGGAAAGGGTAGTATGCCCTCTCACTGAATTGAACAACCGCCAGCGATTTATCAGCAGCTATCTGAAAAGCTTAACCGATCGCTACAACTATTCATCGATCTTTACCTTTGAACAGGCGACCCCGGTCTATCGCTTTATATCCCATTACCTTAAACGTTGCAATATAATAGGAAGCGAGTACCTCGGGATATATGCCACCGCGGGCGACGTCATCAACGGCATTCGCCACGAAGATGCAACCGATCTTACGCTCTCCGACAAGAGCTTCGACGTGGTCTTTTCCTCAGAAGTGCTGAACAGAACCCCCGACCTGTCAAAGACCATTGACGAAACTTTCCGTGTGCTCAAAGAGAATGGTACATTCGTATTCTCGACACCCTTCTCCATGAACATGAAGGTAACAAGGCAACGGGCAAGAAAAACTGAAGCCGGCGTCTACCATATGTTCGACGCGCGGTATTATGTCGGTCACCATACGAGGGAACAGGAGTCCCCCGTCTTTTATGACCTGGGTTGGGATATCTTTGATATGCTGAAAGAATCAGGCTTCAAAAAAGCATATTTATTGTGCTACTATAGCGTATTTTACGGATATTTGGGCGAGGGCTTGCAATCCATCTTTATAGCCGAAAAATAGACGCATAACAATGAAAATTTTCAGGATCAGTAACTTTGATGAACTAAAGATACACGTTGGTCGGAATGTCCCGAACTATTCGGTCATGCAACAGTTCGAATCAGCAGTCACCCCTGGTGAGAAACAAGAGTTTACTGTAAGAGGCATTTCCTATCCAGCCAACCAATACGTGGACTTTAAGGTGGACTACAAATATTCGGACGGCCATAACATCAACTGGCGCGAACGGCTGGTTTGTCCAATTACCGACCTGAACAATCGGCTGAGATGTACCATTCATCTCATAGATACCGAGCTGAGCCCATACCCCGATAGCAGCATTTATATTTCAGAAGAGGTCACCCCGCTATTTGCTTACCTGAAAAAAAAATTCACCAATATTGTCGGATCCGAATACCTCGGGGATTCCCTCCAGCCCGGAGAAATAAGGAACAACATTCGTCACGAGGACATGACTCAAATGTCATTTGCAAACGACACGTTCGAATACTACCTGTCCTTTGAATGCTTCGAACACATCCCCGAATACTCCAAGGCGGTTACCGAAGTATATAGAATACTTAAACCGGGCGGGATATTCCTTGGCAGTTTTCCCTTTGATCGCAACCGCTACGAAAACCTGATCAGGGCAAAGATCGGCCCCGATGGATCAGTCATCCACCTCATGGAACCAGAATACCACGGCGACCCCGTTAACGAAAAAGGTATACTATGCTTTACGGTATTCGGTTGGGAATTCCTTGACGAATTTCGCAGGGCCGGTTTCCGGGACGTCTACACAATCCTGGTATGGTCCGACCTATTCGGCTACCTCGGCGGTGAACAGATATACTTCATCGCAAAAAAATAAGATCCAGGCCAGAGAGAGGAAACGAAAGTCGCCGGCCATCGGCAAACTGCCCCACCAGCGTATCTGATAAAATATTTATCGCACGTATCTCTATCGGATGGTCGACACCGAACCTGTAAATGAATTTGTCCGCCGTTCTTCGCATAGCTAGCGGCTGAATGATCTTATTGCTGTCGTCCTCAATAGTCACCTGTGGCACGATATTTTTACATATAGCAGGCAGGTAAGCATTTAGCTCGACGGCAAACGAATCCTCCACTATCCGTGCGGGCGACAACTGAATAGTCGCGTCCCCGCTGGTCCATCGCAGCCCTCGTTCATCCTCATATAAACCCTTGGTCTGCAACCTATCCAGGTCCGCTGCTGGAAAACTAAATCGCCGCTGATTATACTCTGCACTGGAAGTAAAAGACCCCACCCTGTCGATCATCCTGGTGGTAAAAACTTTCAGGGAATCCCGGATATAATCATCCGTGATATCGATCACATTCCTGTCGAGATAGACGATCTGTGCAGAGCTCGTATCAAAATTCCCAAACGAGCTGAAGCCTCCTGGATAAGCTCTATCATAAATGGAATCGACAAAGTATATCTTCTTTGGAGCTCCTTGATAAAACTCAAAAAAAAGGCCGTCCCCCAATTCCCAGGCAATTCCCGCGTCATTATTACTGCTGCGCTTCTTCTCCCATATATAAAGTTTCCGGGTACCAGCATGTATAACTCCCTTTTCAATAGCTTCCTTGCACGAAGTTACCGTCCGCTCTGAATAGATCATGGAAAAATTTTCACTTCCGTGTGAAAGATATAGAAAGTCGGTAAACACATATAACAGCACTATTCCACCAAATGCCATTGCCTTCCGGCGACTGCTCGTGAACGGAAACTCACTGAGCAGAATTGCTATTATCAATACAAACACAGCAAAAGGCGCCTGTATCCATCGCTGCTCAAGTCTTATCGTGGAAATAGCCGGCAGTAAAAGCAGATTCATCAGGACAGCCAGTGAAACGATGAGCACGGCAGAATCCCGGTCCTTCCCGTTTGAGGCCAGGCTCTTTCTTATCCTATTGACATATGCCACCAACAGAAACATCAGGCCACCGACCAGAATTGCCACAAGGACCTTCTGCGACGCAGGCAGCGCCCCAAATGTGATGCCGACCAGGTATTCCGGTCCGGAATTGATCTGGATCACCGATAAAATGGCATCGCGATAAAATGATATCGCATCGCTTAAGGAAAAGGCCATTTTTGCATTCGCAGTGCCCATAAAGAAAGGCAACGAATACAGGCTCGTCTTGATAAAATAATTCAAGCCTACCGAAGCCACAGCCAGTAAGATCATCCCGCCTTTCTGCCTCCCGGTCAACAGCCTGAAACCTGGTAAAAACAATACAGCCAGAATGATAAAAGGAAATATCATTATATAACGCTCATGTGTATACATGCTGACATTAGCAAATAAAATACAGAGCAACGCACTATTCATACGCTGGGCTGATGTACATTCCTTTTTTACCTGGGGCCTCATAATAAAGATCAGGAATAGCAGGAAAAAGCTCATCGCCAGCCCTTCCAGTGATCCACCAAAAAGCAATTGCGTTATATTGAATAGCCCGAATCTCGAAAGCCCCGCAATAAGAGCTATCAGAGTAGAATAATACACCGACTTCACAAACAGGTTCACCAGCATCGCCATCATGAACGTATTGATTGCCTGAATGCCTATATTAAACAGGTAATATCCCGTCAGATTCTTTTGGAAGGCGCCAATTAGCAGATTCAGGGCAAAGCCATTCACAGGCCGGTACTTCCCGTATTTGATCGGCAAAGACATCTTATCGGCAAATCCGTGCAGCCTGGAATGATTCATATATGTGATCAGATCGTCCCCATAGATCGTCGTTGGTTGCCATTGCAGAAAAAAGAAATAGATTATAAGGGGGATCGCGACAAGCAGCAGAACAAGGGAATAGGACCGGGACTTTTCCATTTGTATATAGAGAATTATAAGTCTTAAAAAGGTCACTGATTTATCGCCGTGATAAATATAGACTGACTGATAACTTTCAACGGCGTCCTCTCAAGTACGTTGCTCACCGCAATAGAAGGCCCGGTCATCCATTTGGGAACACCCGGCAACAGAAAATCCCTATAGACTACTTTATTGTCCCTGAATCCCGCGGCATCAAGCTTCTTCTTTATGAACGAGGGAGAAAATGCCATTTCATCTGGCTCCAGCCTGGCCCATTTTCGCAGCGCCTTGTTTTTAAAGATAGCCGCAACATAGGGGTTATAAATATTCGGCTCCATGAATATGATCCTGCCCTGCGGATGCAGGAGATTGCGGAAGGTAATAAACACCTTGTCCAGATTGTAATAAAGATGATGCAAAATGCCATTCCCAACGATATAATCGAACTTATTATGTACTGTACCAGCCGCCTCATTAAAATCAAGAACCTCGTAGGAGAGATTGGGTAGGATGAAATTCTTCCTTGCTTCTTCGATGAACGGCGGACAGAGGTCGGACCCTAAGACCTGCATTTTTGTCACAGAAGCGATATGATGTGATACATAGCCGGTGCCACAACCTATTTCCAGCACCTTTTTACCGGCGTCTGCATCCATGAGGTCAATCATCCAGTCCGCTCTTCTTTTGAGTCTGATGAGGTTGGATGCGCTTTGTTCGTATATCTGGTTAAACCCTCTGTCATCTGTTATTGCAGTCATACGCTATTTTTTTAGTATAATGGTGTATCCCAAAGGGTCTTCCGGCGTGCCGATCTTGAATATTATTGCCAGATGGGCGACGATAATGGATAGCAGCAGCAGAGGAAGCCCAGCCAGATATAGCGGGAAAAAAATATATTTCCACGCTTTATCGGGGAAGAAACCCCTGAAGAACAAGACGATCATTTTTGAACCAATGACAGAAAGATCCGTTCCCCTGGGCCGGATATCCACATAGGAGAAACGGGCAAACATGGTTTTAAGGCTGCTGGGCGTATATCTGAAATAGTCATAGGGAATATAGTGATAGCGGGCCGACCAGGGTATGGTAACAATGAGGTCCGCATCCTTTTTTGCCGTCCTGTACATTTCATCGATTAGGTATTGGTATTCCTGCACATGTTCCAGCACTTCAGTGCAGATCATGCCGTCAAATTTCTCATCTTCAAAGGGAATATTTTTACCATCGAACGAGGTAATATCCGGATTGTGATAGCCGAAACTTTCTGCGTCGACGATGTCTATGCCGAAGTATCGCGTTTTAGCCGGGTCGAGAAGAAATTTATAGGGTGATTGACCGCAGCCGATATCCAGGATATTCCCTTCATAGGCGGGCAAATGTTTTCTTACATCTTTGAAAATGGTCAGTATCTGCAGATCGAGCAACATCCTGCCGTAGAATTTTAACTTACCCGTAAAGCCGGCAGGAGGAGTATTCGATATGGGCTGGAATTTTTCAGACATGATATTTCAACTCTGGGATTTGATAATTCTGCGCCTGATGAACTTCGGTCTTTTTTTCACTTCTTCCAGGATCTTCGCGTGGTATTCTCCTATAATGGAGATAGCCAGCATATTGATCCCGCCAAAGAAAAGTATCAAAACAATGATCGTGGTTATGCCATGAGGAACCGGCGTGCCTGTAAAGTACAATATCACCTGCAGGATGATGGCCAGCAACGAAATGAGGGTAAGCCCCACACCAAGATAGGTCAGCAGTTCGAGGGGAACATAGCTGAAGGAAAAGATTGCTTTCCTGGCCCATCCGATATTTTTCCGCCAGTTGTTCGTCGTTACTCCAAACATCCTTTCGGGTCTGGTATAAGGAACTCCGATCTGTTTAAAACCCACCCAGGCCCTCAATCCTCTCAGAAACTGATCTGTCTCTGGAAGTCTGATCAGCTCATTCACCACCTTCCTGTCCATCAGCGAAAAATCCCCCGCATCCAGAGGCATCGGTATATAGGACAGGCTCCTGAACAACCGGTAAAAGACCCTGTACATGCGGACCAGAGTTTTGTTGCCGTCCCTTTTGACGCGCTGACCGTATACGACATCATAGCCTTCCTGCCATTTTATATAAAATTGTTCGATCAATTCTGGTGGGTCCTGGAGATCGCCGTCGAGAAGTATGACAACATCGCCGGTGGATATCTCCATTCCACTCATAAACGCGCTCTGAGACCCAAAGTTGCGTGAATGCTCGATACCGGTGACGTGTTTATCCAACCGGACAAGACTATCCAGCACTTCCGCCGTATTATCAGGGCTGTTGTCATTTACGAAGATGATTTCGTAATCCGTATTGATTTTGTAAAACGTCTTTACCAGTCTTTCATGCATGATAGGCATGGCCTGTGCATCCCTGTAACAGGCAATGACAGCAGTGATCTTGTGCCTTACTTTATCCTGGAAAAGCTTTTTTTGATAAAGAGGCTTGGAATATTGCTTCTGCCATTGGGACGCTTTGATGAGGCCGTCCCTGAGATCGGTCTGCGATTCCCATCCTATCAGCTGCCGGGCGAGGCTTGCATTTCCATACCAGTCCCTGAGATCCCATTTCCTGTTGGCAAAATCACCCCAGGCCGGGTCGCCGGGAATATCGAAGATCTCCTTCGAAATGGCAGCGATGTCCCGGATCGTGGTCTTTTTATTGGAGGCAATATTGATCGACCGGCCGCCCAGGACGGAAAAGTCGGCATTCGCGCACAGGAGAGTAGCATATATCGCGTCGTCGATGTACACAAAATCCCTGGAAATGTCCGGTTGTACCAATGGAGGATACTGTTTTGCCAGACCTTTTTCAATGATCTGAGGGATCAGCCGGTCAGGTTCTTCATATTCGCCGTAAATGGAATAATACCGGAGATTGACGATCGGAAATTCGAGGATAGTGCCATAATAGCTGATCATGGCTGCCGCGGATGCCTTTGTGACGGCATAGTGGCTGTTGGGCTGGAGCTCCGCATTTTCTAAAGGAGCCGAGCAATTAAGGCCGTACTCCGACGAACTGCCAGCATGTATAAAAGCTTTGATATTATAGGCCCGGCTCACTTCCAGCAGATTGAGCAGACCGATGACATTCGTCTGATAGATGAGGTCCGTGTCAGTTTGTTTCGAGTAGGCTCCATAAGCCGCCAAATCAAAGATCGTCCTGAAGAGATATTGGGCAAACAATCTTTTTACGCCTCCCCTGTCCGTAATATCGGTATGAAGGATCCTGTCTTCGCGCAGATCGTCTATCCGCCAGGGAATAAATGGCTCTTTGGACGTTATGGCATACACATCTTCCCTGTACTGAAGGATATGCCTGAAAAGATTACTCCCGATAAATCCTCCGGCTCCGAAAATGACTATAGGGCCTTCGAGCTTCAGTATTTCCGATTTGATCTGTTTAGCGAGCATGAGAGTAGTTGATGAATTCCACGATCTTATTTTCCAGGTTTTTGCCAGCAAGATTGTTCTCCTCGAGATGCCATTGCTGAGAACCATATCTTCCACTGGGATAACCTGCCGCAAAAAGAGGATTATATCTGATAGATACATCCAGCTTGCTGAGCAGCAGGCTTGCCAGCGTCTCGTGCAATCCGCACTGTCCCTGGTGCTCTTCCACGGTTATGACATTTTTGGTACGGCTGATGCTTTCCAGCAATGCCTCAGGTATATCGTATACGGGAAACCTGCTGAGCAGCCATATTTCCAGGTCTTCAAGCAGCGGCGCAGGTAATTTGAAAAGGTTATCGACGACAGTCCCCGTACCGATAATGATCGCTTCTGGAGATCCGGCCGACGGTCTTAGCTTCCGCCATTGTGAAAAAGTCCCGATATTTTCCTGGTTAGAGGCCAAATTCAGTCGGAGATAGCTGGGCGATCCGTTACCCATCATTTCTACCAGACTATCATACACGTCAGCTTTCGTCAAAGGAACGTAGACTTTCATGTTCGGCAGTATCCGCATTGAGCCAATGTCCTCTATATTATGATGCGTCCCCCCCATGATACCATAGCCATATCCCCCTCCATTGGCAACGATCTTTACCGGTAGGTTATGCAGACAGATGTCGTTGCGCAACTGTTCATACGGCCTTAGCGTTACGAAAGGGGAAATGCTGTAGATGAACGGAATGAACCCTTCATAGGCGAGAGAGGCGGCCATCGTAGCCATATTTTGCTCGGCTACACCAGCATTAATAAATCGTTCTCCCAAAAAGTCCCTGACGCCTTCCAGCGCCATAAAACCAAGATCACCGGTGAGAAAAACGATCTTCTCGTTGGTCCTGGATAAGGTAATTATGGCTTCTGCAAATTCTTTCCGCATTGTATCCCCTATATATTTACTAATCTTTGGTACTCCTCTTCTGTCAGCGGCAGATAATGACAATCAACCGTATTTTCGAGCGCCATGTCTTTCCCCTTGGTGGTATTACAAATAATAACCAGGGGCTTTTCATTCCGGGGCAGCGCAATGGCAGTTCTAAGCGACCCGAAATCATGGCCATCGGCGACGGCTACCTGGAAGCCGAAGCTTTCCAGCTTCTTATCCAGCGGATCCAGCTGCATGACGTCCTCTGTCCGGCCAAAACCTTGCAGGTAATTCCTGTCTATGAACCAGACGACGTTGCTCAGCCGGTGATGTGATATGAATAAGGCGGCCTCCCAGGAACTGCCCTCATTGAGCTCGCCGTCAGATGTTATGCAGAAAATCTTTTTATCGTTTCTTTTCAGTCGGCCAGCCAGACCCAGACCCGCGGCAATGGAGAGGCCATGTCCCAGGCTGCCGGTGGCAAAAGGTATCCCCTTGATCTTATTTACAGGAGGATGAGCGGACAGGTACGTCCCATTCTGATAAAATGTTTCTATTTCATGCTCGGAGATAACTCCCTCTTCAGCCAGAGCACTATACAACACCGCGGCAGCATGCCCCTTCGACAAGATAACCTCGTCTCCATCTGCGGCCAGCTCGAACTTGATATAGGTGATCATTTCAAGACATGATAAAGAGCAACCGACATGTCCGGCATTTGCCTGCTTATACATCCGGATAAGCCTGCTCCTTATCGAATTCCTTCTGGCCGCTAGCATTCCATTGGATTTAAGGTGATGCGCGAAAATAGGTTATTATTGTAAATATATAAAACTAGTAAACCGTTATTTATGGCCGGTTCAAACAGCCCAGCCCGCGTAACCATCGTTTTTCACAACTATTATGGCGGTCACGTAACCTGGGTCAAATGGTTCTGCGAACAAATAACCGTTCCCTTCGATCTGTGCTATAATATGGTGGGGGACAGTTTTTTTAATCAGGAGGAGCCGCAGGATATTCTCAACCGTATGCGGGATGCTTCCATCGGTACTCCAGCAAGAAAGATTATTTTACGCCGGTCCCCTAACCAGGGTAAGGATATTGGCGGCAAGCTCGTATTGCTGGATGCCGTCCTCAGGGAAAAATTAGACTCTGATTATCATATCTTTTTACATGACAAAAAAAGCCCCCACAAAGTCCTGGGCCAGCAATGGCAGGAAAAGCTTTTCCGGATCGTGAGCCCGGCCTTCGTGGAAAAGGCGCTGGACCTTTTTGATAAGGACGAAAAACTTGGCCTGGTGGCGGCTTCCGACTCCCTGCAGAATGAATATGATCCATCCAGGGCCTCTTTTATCAGTACCAACGCCCCGCTGTTGACTGAACTCAAAGCTGCTTATCGTCTTAACAATGACGACTATCGCTATGTGGCTGGAACGATGTTCTGGGCGAGATCCGCGCCAATGCTCCGGTTCTTCCGGAATTACCCACCATTGCAGATCAGAAGTACCCTGGAAAAAGGAAATGTACTGGATGAAAAAGCCGGAAGCAGGACGCATTCATGGGAAAGATTGTTCAGCTGGCTTATTTTTGCGCAGGGATACACATTAAGCGCTATTTAATGATCAACCGGATTTTTTTTATTTTGGAATTTCTTCCGTTAGCCGGAGAACTGCCGCTCCCGGAGAAGAATGTTTATTATGCGCTGCTGGTGCCTTCTCCCCGGGAAGGGGCCCTGGAAGAGGCCTACCGTATCACAGCGGGAGGAGATATCCCGCAGCAGCTGGCCCTGGTAGTTGACGTTAGTCTACCGCTTTCTGACAAAGACCTCGAATTGCTCGCAGCTTTCCTGTTCCTGCCTGGCAGCCTGTACATCGGGAACCGGCCCGTTATCCATCTATATGGAGACAGCCCGTCGATTCTGACGGCGACCCCTGCTCTTACGCGATACCTGGCAGGACAGGGCCTGGAAGCACCGTTGGTACTACCTCCGATACCTCACGATACTATCCGCCGCGGCAACTACCCTCCGGAAGATCTTGCTGCGGACTACACAAAATTGCTCCGCGACAAGCCTGTCTCCGGCAGTGACCAGTTCTTCTTTGCTTCATCAAAAGATTCGCTGCATTCGGCGATCGCAGCGCTCCGGCAGGCAGAAGCCGGCTTCAGCGCGGCTCAACCGCAACTGTATGCATCAATGCTGGCTGTGACGTCTCTGGCAAACGACCTAGAAGAGACCCGGCAAAAATATAAGGCATCATTGACCGAACTGCACAACCTGCAAGAATACAACGCGATCCTGAGATCGGACCACCAGGCGAGAGAGATACAGGCTTATTACGATCGCGAATACGAGGCCTTACCCTTATGGTTCAAACGGCTGGGCCATTTCATCAAGGTCCTCACCGGAAAACGTACCTTCCGTTCATTATTCAGAGACGACGTAAAAAAATATAAAGATTGAACTACTGGCTCCTTACTACGGAATATCCTCCTTTTCACGGCGGCGGCATCAGCACCTATTGCCATTTTACGGCACTGATGCTGGCGCGATCGGGTCACAAAGTGACGGTGTTCGTCCAGGACGACAGCGTGGGCGATCTTATCATTGCCGGCGCCGGACAAGGTATAACGCTCTGCCGTTTCAACAGCAACCGTAACAAGCTGCACGCTTCGCTGGGATACGCCGCGAGGCTGAGCTACGCATTTGCAGATATCGTAAGGACACGTATAGACAGCGACGGCCCTCCCGATGTCCTGGAAGCGCAGGACTACCTGGGCATCGCCTATTACCTTACCCAGCAGAAACATCTGGGATATCCATTCCTGAAAGATATCCCCATCGTGATCACCCTCCACTCCCCCGCCTTCATCTACCTGGAATACAATCGCGTCCCAACCTACCGCTACCCGGACTTCTGGACAGGCGAGATGGAAAAACAGGCGATCCGGGCGGCAGACCTCCTGATCTCCCCCACCAGGTTCCTCGTGGAAGAGATCGGCCGGTACATGGATATTTCCCACCAGCCCCTGCACATTCTACCAAACCCCTATGAACCGCCAGATGATCCGGCCGATATAGCCCCCCCCCCGACACACGACAACGGATTTACCCGCAACAAGATCGTCTACTACGGCAAACTCTCCCCGCAAAAAGGCAGCTTCGAGCTGTTAAGGTACTTCAAAGACCTCTGGGACGAAGGCTTTCCACACCCTCTCCATATTATTGGGGGTACTGACATCGTCTACCATCCGGAAATGCAGACGATGGGGCAACTGGTCGAACAACGGTATGGCAGCTATGTAAAACAAGGCCTTCTGCAGCTGCACGGCAAGATCCGCCCGGACCAGATAAAAGACAGCCTCCAGGATGCCCACGTGATCCTCGTCCCCAGCATCGTCGACAATCTGCCCTATGTGGTGATGGAAGCCATGAGCCTGGGCAAAATAGTCCTGGCTTCCCGGCAGGGGGGACAGCGCGAAATGATGCATGAAGGAGTTTCCGGATTCCTGTTCGACCACGCCGAACCCGGCAGCTTCGCCCGGCAGTTGAAGAAGATAATGGCCTTGCCCGACGAGACGGTACATCAAATAGGCATCAGCGCTCGCCAATTCGTGCAGAACAGCTATTCTTTTGACGCTATAGGCCCGCAAAAGATCAGGCTCCTGGAGGAGGCTAATGACGCCGGAGACAGACATTTCCCCTTCCTCCACCAGGAAGATACGGCCCGGCCGGCAGACATTCCTCCCGGCGATCGCCTGCTGTCTGTCGTGATCCCCTATTACAATATGGGCCTCTATATCGAAGATTGTATACTGTCGGTAATGAGTTCCACCTACCCGGACATAGAGATACTGATCGTCAATGACGGTAGTACCGACGAACCGAGCCTCAAAAAGCTCGAACTCCTGTCCGGACAGGATAAAATACGGGTGATCCATCATAAGAACCAGGGACTGGCGTTAACACGCAACGAAGGAGCCAGACAGGCCCGCGGAACCTATCTGGCCTTCCTGGACGCAGACGACAAGGTGGATCGGCTCTACTATGAAAAGGCCATCAGAGCCCTGGAAACAAAGGATAACGTCTACTTTGCCGGAGCCTGGGTCCGCTATTTCGAGAACAGCGACCAGCTCTGGCCGACCTTCACACCCCAGCCCCCTTATGCGTTGGTTCACAACCCGGTAAATAGCAGCGGACTGGTCTATAAAAGAGCCGCCTTCCTCGCCGGCGGCCTCAACGACCCCCTGGTAGACTATGGACTCGAAGACTATGACAGCGTGATCAGCATGCTCCACCAGGGCTTTAATGGCGTAGTGCTCCCCGAGGCGCTATTTCACTATCGCGTGCGGACGGGCTCCATGTTCAGAGCCATTACCCGGGAAAAATTGCTATACTCAAATAAGCGCATAGCTGAAAAACATGCCAATTATTATGCTAAATTTGCCGTCCAAACAGTCAATCTGCTGAATGCCAACGGGCCAGGTTACTTATTTGATAACCCGACACTTGAAGTACGGGTGAGCGTGACAACGACCAAAGAGAATGCTTTGCTATTGAAAATGAAATCTTTTGTAAAAAGCAACCCAGGATTGAAAAAAATAGTCTTAACTATCAAAAAAATTAATCGCTAAGCATGATTGCCGACGTTGTGAACGATTGGTCAAGAAGATCCAATAAATTCGAGAGGTTATGGTTACTTGCCAAAATAGAATTCAAGCTCCGCTACTATGAGAACAAGCTTGGCCTTCTTTGGGCGCTGATAAAGCCTATAATGGATATGTGCATCTACTACGTGGCTTTCAAGCTCATCATGAAGAGCGATGTACCCTCTTTTGCGTCCTATCTTTTCATCGGTCTCATTCTCTGGAACTTTTTTATCGAGTCCACTGCCGGGACCGTCCAGATACTGAATACGAAGAAATACCTGTACGAATACAGCAATATGAACAAGCTGGAGATCTATGTCTCCACCCTGCTGGCCAACAGCATCGGGTTCTTCTTCAACCTGGTCATGTTCTTTCTGTTCTACAATCTGTTCGAAAATGGCATAAATGGATTGTCATGGACCAATATGTGGATCATCGTACTATTCGCCAACATGTTCATACTCTCAATGGGGTTGTCGCTCATCCTTTCGAATATTTTTATCGTCGCAAAGGACATCACCCAGATATGGACCGTATTCACGTCCTTCCTGTTCTTTTTGTCACCCATATTCTATAAACTAAGTACCTTCAAGGACGCCCTGCCTTCTTTCGACTACGGCAATCCCGTCGCCGGCATCATCATTAATGCCAGACGAGTGATGATGCAGCGCAGTCAGCCCGACTTCAAGCTGCTGGCCTTTGACCTGGGTTACGCGCTTTTGTTCCTGGCCCTCGGCCTGCTTTTGTTGAATAAATTAGGAGCTAAAGCCGCAGAAAAATTATAGCTATGAATTCCAATCTTGCAATAGAAGCGAGAAATATCAGTAAGACGTTTCATATTACGGAAGACAGCCACAATACCGTAAAACACCGGCTTTTCAATTTGTTCAATCCCCCTCGGTCCAAAAAGGTGGAAGCACTGAAGCCAATGGATTTCGAAGTAAAAAAAGGAGAATGCGTCGGCCTGATCGGACGCAACGGCTGTGGGAAATCGACCCTTACCAAAATTCTGGCCGGAGTATACCCCACCGACACGGGTACCATCAATATCAACGGCAGCACACTGCTGATGAATCTTGGCGTCGGAATGAGCCACGAGCTCACCGCAAGGGAGAACATCTATGTTTCAGCATCCGTACTGGGCCTTAAGATCAAAGAGATCGACACCATCTTTGACAAGATCATTTCCTTTGCCGAACTGGAAGACTCCATAGACCGGAAAATAAAATTCTTCTCCTCCGGGATGCAGGCCCGACTGGCTTTTTCCATAGCCGTCAACGCAGGAGCCGATGTCATGTTCCTGGATGAGATATTTGCAGTCGGCGACCTGAAATTCCAGGAGAAGGCGATCAAAGTATTCGAATCCTCCTGGATCGAAGGCAAGACCGTAGTTCTGGTCAGCCATGCGATGACCACCATCGAAAAATATTGCACACGAACCGCTTTCATGAAGCATGGCCGCCTGGAATATTATGGAGACACCGAAAAAGCCATCGAGCTGTATATGGAAGACAACCATTGAACGGAAGACGAGGACAGCTGCTGAGCCGGAAGGCCGGTGCTATGCCGGCCGGGCCGCTGATAGTCCTCTGCTTCGCCAGGCGCCGATGAACGAAAGGAAGAAACCCAGCAAGAGACAACCCATGCTCCTGTCCATATAAGTCTCCGAGAACATCGACACAGCGAGAAAACCGATCATAAGGCCGCCAAGCAGGTCCCTGCCAAGTACCGCCTTTCTGATCGGGATGACCACAAATCCCAGGACAAATACAACGAACCCCAGTATGCCAAAAGTGCAAAAGACGTCGATGTAATTGTTGTGCATATTCTTTTTGGTCTTCACGGCATAGTCGAACTGCTTCTCCCGGTATACCTCCACCAGCCGGTCCTGCTTGTCACCCAGTTGCGCGCCGAATAACCAGTACCTCCTCGCCACCTCTTCCCCACATGCCCATAGCGCCAGACGTAAATTCGCGCCATTCCACTGGTCGGGCGTGAGCTCCATGTTATAGTGGTGCTCCCGGTTATGATTGTCAAACTGGTACTGCGTGTACCTGAGCTCGTCAAACCTGCCCACGACCTTGGGGAAGACCTTAACCAGTATGACCGAACCGATGACTACCCCCAGAACAATAACCGCCCCACCCAGATACAGCTTCCTTCTCACCATATACATGATCCCAAAATAAAGGAAGACGGAATAAAGCGAAATAATGGCGATCCGGCTGGCGAGCATAAAATGAAAGACCAGCAGAAAAGCAATGCTCAGATACGCCAGTCCGATATACTCGATCGCAAACGAACCCTTCCTCAGCAGGTAGAAATAGCTGAAAAGCGCCAGGTTCACGATCAGGGCAAAATAGATCGACTGAACATGGATCAGGGACGTAAGACTATCATTATATAGATAGACCGTGTCGTGGTACGCACGGTACTGCCCCATGCTATAGGCCATACAAACCACCGACGTCGCGGTAACAATTATGATAAATGCCAGCAGTATCCTGTCTTTCAGCTCCTCCCGGATATACAGGAGACCGATGGATATGGGAAAAACCAGCAAGGGTACACGCAACGCCAGCATGACCAGCGCCTCATGCCGGTTAGCCGATATAAACGTACTGATAATGTGCCAGATATAAAACAGGACCATCAGCATGATCTCCTTTCTTTCCCCGAACAGCCGAACCTTTTCGGCAAATGGATTGTATAAGAAGCTTACCAATACAACGCCCCCGATAATGATATTATTGATAACCGGCATATCCGGCAGGAACATGCTGACAAAGAAAAGCGCTATTCCAAAATACAGAAGCCTTTCCCTCAGGGAGAAGATCTTGGCCGCCGGGTCCAGTAGTAGTAATGATCGCATCTTGGTAATTTTCCCGAAATTGTAACCCGAAAATAAGCGGAATATTTGATTTATGAGAACCCTGTTAAAATACCTTGCTCCTTATAAATGGATGGTCGCCCTTGCCCTGTTGCTGGCCGCCATCAACCAGACCTTCTCCATGCTCGACCCCTGGCTCTTCGGCCAGATGCTCGATATTTTCGGAGTTCACCCCAAAGAATACGGACATTACGAATTTGGACAACATACCAAAAACTTCGTTCCGGACGGCACCCGCACACAGGCTGACTTCATCTGGGGCGTCATAAAATACCTCGGCATGATCATCGGCGTCGCCATGGTGTCCCGCATCGCCAAAGCCTTCCAGGACTATTGTACCAACGTTATCGTCCAACGCTTCGGCGCCACTATCTTTACCAACGGCCTCCAACATTCCATGGCCCTTCCCTTCAGCGACTTTGAGGACCAGCGCAGCGGCGAGACCCTTTCCACCCTCACCAAGGTACGCGTCGATACGGAGAAATTTATCGTTTCCTTCATCAATATACTCTTCGGCATTGTCGTCGGCGTCATCTTCGTCAGCATCTACTCCTTCCGCCTTCACTGGTCCATCATGCCCATGTACGTCGTCGGAATGATCCTGCTGTCCCTCCTGACAAGCGTCCTCAGCAGAAAGATCAAGCGGATACAGAAGAAGATCGTCAACGACACCAATGCCCTTGCCGGCAGCACCACCGAATCCCTCCGGAATATCGAGCTCGTAAAAAGCCTCGGCCTTACCGAACAGGAAGTGACCCGCCTCAACAAGAACACCTTCAAAATACTGGACCTTGAGCTGAGAAAGGTAAAAAGCATCCGCTCCCTCAGCTTTGTACAGGGCACCTTTGTCAATTTCCTCCGCCAGTGCATCATGTTCCTCCTGTTCTGGCTGGTATTCCAGGGCAAGCTCACCCCCGGCGAGGTAATGACGATGGTATTCTACTCTTTCTTTATCTTCGGCCCCCTCCAGGAGCTGGGCAATATCATCCTCTCCTATAGAGAAGCCGAAGCATCCCTGAACAACTTCGACGTCCTGATGAAAAAATCCCCGGAACCCACCCCCGAGCACCCTCTGCCGCTCGGACCGGTACACGAGCTCGCCTTCCAGGACGTCGTATTCCGCCACCAGACAGCCCACCACAACGCCATCGACCATATCAGCTTCGACGTCCGCACGGGCGAGACCATCGCCTTCGTAGGCCCCTCTGGCAGCGGCAAATCCACCCTGATGAAGCTGCTCGTCGGACTCTACCGGCCCCTGCAGGGAAAGATACTCTACAACGACATGGACGAAACGTCCGTCAACTTCGAGGACCTGCGCCGCCAGATCGGCTTTGTCACCCAGGATACCCAGCTTTTTGCCGGAACAATTAAAGAAAATTTATTATTCGTCAACCCGTCCGCCAGCGACGACGACGTCATGGAAGCGCTGCGGAAGGCCGCGTGCATGCCGCTCATCAGCCGCGCCGAGAAAGGAGTGAACACCGTCATAGGCGAAGGCGGCCTCAAGCTGTCGGGCGGAGAGAAACAACGCCTGTCCATCGCCCGGGCGCTGCTGCGCAGACCCCGCCTCCTCATCTTCGACGAGGCGACCTCAGCCCTGGACTCTATAACAGAAGAAGACATCACCCAGACCATCCGGGAAATATCCACCCGCGGCGACCAGATCACCATCCTCATCGCCCACCGCCTGTCGACCATCATGCACGCCGATCGCATATACGTGCTTGAAAAAGGCGAGGTGGAGGAGACAGGCACACACGCCGATCTGCTGGCAGCCAAAGGCCTTTACTACGCCATGTGGAGACAGCAGATAGGCGAAAGAAAGTACGCCTCCGCCCCTGCTACTTTGTAAAGAAAATGCTATGTTTACGCATGATCTCGCTAGCGGTCGTAATCATAACATTCAACGAGGAAAAGAATATTATGCGATGCATGCAGTCCGTCAAAAGCATTGCTGACGAGATCATCGTTTTGGACTCCTTCTCCACCGACAGCACCGGCGAGATCGTAAAAGGCGCCGGTGGTAAATTTTACCTGCGTACATTCGAAGGCTATGGTGACCAGAAGAATGCCGCGGCAGCCTACTCCAGCTATGACCACATCCTCTTTCTGGATGCAGACGAATTTCTGAGCGCCGAGCTGAGCGCCTCCATCGCCGAACAAAAGTCCAACGGCTTTCCATTCGATGGATACACGATGAACCGCCTGAACAACTACTGCGGGAAATGGATCCGCCACGGCAGCTGGTATCCCGACAAGAAGCTCCGCCTGGCCAACCGGAAAAAAGGGGCCTGGAACCTCGACCTGGTACACGAATCCCTGGAAATGCAGGAAGGCTCACGTATTCACCACCTCCACGGAGACCTGCTGCACTACACCTACTCCAACTTCGACGAACACGTAGAAAAAAATATCAAATATAGCTGGCTGTCCGCTCAACTGCTGTATAACAGAGGCCGGCGAATAAAGGCCATCAAGGCGTTCATCAACCCGTTCTGGGCATTTTTTACCAGCTATTTTCTGAGAGCAGGCTTCCTGGACGGCTTCTACGGTTTCGTGATCGCCGTGAACATCGCACACCTGACATTCCTCAAATACACTAAATTATATCAACTTCAACAAGAACAAAAGTCATGAGCTGGCTATCCAATATTTTCAGCAGCGGAGGGGTCAAACAGGCCGTCAGACAAGGGGCGGTGATCATCGATCTGCGCACAGCCTATGAATACGACCAGGGCCATATCCCCCGTTCGGTGAACATCCCCGTCGACCGGATAAAAGCCAATATCGAACGCATAAAGAGCTTCCGCAAACCCGTGATCCTCTGCTGCTCCACCGGCAACCACTGCTGGGAAGCCGCAGACCTCCTGCGCGACGCCGGAGTAGAACAGGTCATCAACGGCGGCAGCTGGCAGTCCCTTTGGCGGAGGGTCGGCTAGCCACCGAAAGGCCGCCTGGCCACCGGCAGCGTCCCCGACGTCATTATTTCACCACCTTTTCCAGCCGGTCGATCTTCTCCTGCTGCGCCTTCAGCAGCTGCGCCTGCTGCTCGGGCAGCTTGTTCTGCTGGATCAGGTATAAGGTCAGCTCTTCCACCTTCTGCAACAGCTTTGTCGACTGATGCAGGCATACCATAATAGTTGCCCGTCGTAGCAGTCCCCGAATGTATCAGAAGAGTGCCCGACCATGAAGGGTTAATCCCCTTAGCCCCTGGCCATCCGCCGTAAATTGCGATCGGCCAGGAAAATAAGTCATACAGGAAATAACGAAGATAAGAATGGACGGTCTGGTCCCGGAGAATAGCTTCATAAAAATAAGGTCGTTCTACAATGCAGAATTAGGTTATACGCTCAAATATAGGAATTTCAGTAGGAAATGATAGATTTGCAGCCTATGAATAGCAAAATACAGGATATCATAAACGAATCCCTCACCGTCAAGACCCGGGTGCTCAACGACTCGCGCCTGATCGCCCTGGTAGGGGACATCGTAACCCTTATCGTCGACCGTTTTCGCCAGGGTAAACATCTCTACTTTTGCGGCAACGGAGGCAGCGCCGCCGACGCCCAACACCTGGCAGCCGAATTTTCGGGGCGCTTCTATATCAACCGTGACGCGCTGCCCTCTGAAGCGCTGCACTGCAATACTTCCTATCTGACCGCCGTCGCCAACGACTTCAGCTATGACCTCATCTATTCGCGCCTCATCAAAGGCATCGGCAAGCCCGGCGATATCCTTGTCGGCATGTCCACATCGGGCAATTCAACGAATATCATGAAAGCCTTTGACACCGCCCGGGAAAAAGGCATAACCACCATAGGCATGACCGGCGAAGGTGGCGGAAAAATGAAGGAGCTTAGCGACTATCTCATCGACATCCCCTCCCGCAACACCCCCCGCATTCAGGAAGCGCATATGCTGCTGGGTCATATCATCTGTCAGCTTGTAGAAGAAGCCTATTTCAAAGCTTAACACCCGCCCCTCCCGACAGCCCCGACAACCTAACAACCCTAATTTGGAGAAATGATCAAAGAAGCGATAATACTTGCTGGCGGACTGGGCACACGGCTTCGTTCGGCCGTGCCCGAGCTGCCGAAATGTATGGCTCCGGTGGGAGGAAGACCCTTTATTCACTATATAACGGACTATTTTCGACGGGCCGGGATAGCTCACTTTATTTTCGCGCTTGGTTATAAAAGCGATTCCTTCGACGCATTCTTTCTCGAAGACTTCCCATCAGGCGGATTCAGCATTTCCCTGGAGCACGAGCCGCTCGGCACTGGCGGCGCCATCCGGCAGGCCTGTACAATAGGCAGCGAAGATTCCGTCCTGATCCTCAATGGAGATACGTTCTTCGGCGTCCGGCTGCCGGAGCTATCCGCATTCCACGGGACCAAAGACGCAGACTGCTCGCTCTGCCTCAAGCCGATGACCAATTTCGACCGGTTTGGCGTCGTAGAGCTGGACGAAGACCAGCGGGTACGGCAATTCAGGGAAAAGCAGCGCTATACCGCCGGCCTCATCAACGGTGGCGTATATGCACTCAACAGGAAGCGCTTTCTCGCGGAAAACCTGCCGGAAAAATTCTCCTTCGAAAAAGATTACCTCGAAAAAGGCCGCCACCAGCTGTATGGCCTCATCCAGGATACTTATTTTATAGACATCGGCATCCCGGAAGACTACATCCGGGTACAAAAAGAGCTCAATCAACTACTATGATATACAGATCAAAGGCCCCTTTGCGAATTGGCCTGGCCGGTGGCGGCACAGACGTAAGCCCATATAGCGACCTGTATGGCGGAGCTATCCTGAACGCCACGCTGTCCCTATACGCCCACGCCACGATCGAGCCGTTGGATGGCAATACGATCATCCTGCAAGGCCTCGACCGGAAGGAAGAGCAGGAATTCGGGGACGGTACCCGCCTGGAATCGCTGCCAATCGATGGAAAGCTCGATCTGCTGAAAGGCGTATACAACCGTATCCGGAAAGAATATGGCTGGTCCGGCAAAGGATTCCGACTGTCGACCTTTGTGGACGCACCCGCGGGCTCCGGCCTGGGAACATCTTCCACGCTGGTGGTGGCCATCCTCGGTGTTTTCGCAGAGATGCTCAAACTACCGCTCGGAGAATATGATATCGCCCACCTGGCCTACGAGATCGAACGCAACGACCTCCGCCTCGCCGGCGGCAGGCAGGATCAGTACGCAGCAACCTTCGGCGGCGTCAACTACATGGAGTTCTATAAGGACGACAAGGTCATCGTCAACCCTCTGCGCGTAAAGCAGCAATACCTTTTCGAGCTGGAGAACAACCTTCTGCTGTACTATACTGCCACCAGCCGCGAATCGGCAAAGATCATCGAAGTCCAAAGCCGCAACGTGGTCAACAAAAAGGAGAAATCCATCGAAGCCATGCACCAGTTGAAACACCAGGCCCAGCTCATGAAAGAGGCCCTGTTGCGGGGTAGGATCCACGAGATCGGCGAGATACTTGACTTCGGGTTCCGGCAAAAACAGCAGATGGCCGAAGGGATCTCCAACCCCTTTATCGACGATATCTACGAACGCGCCAGAAAAGCCGGTGCGACCGGAGGCAAAATATCAGGCGCAGGCGGGGGAGGCTTCATGACCTTCTACTGCCCCGCCATCTCGAAATACAAGGTAATGGAGGTCCTGGCCGGACTCGGCGGGCACTGCCAGCCCTATGCATTCACAGGTCACGGCATGACCGCCTGGACAGTCTAGCCCTAAAATATAGCTATCTTTACACCATGCCCGTACAGGAAAAACCAAATTATATCTGGAGCCTTCTCACCATGAAATGCCCAAGGTGCCGCCGGGGCCCGATGTTCACCCAGAGCAACGCATGGCGGCTGAAGGAAACCTTGAAAATGCCCGGTAAATGCCCGGAATGCGGACAGCCATTCGAGCTCGAAGTTGGCTTCTGGTATGGAACAGGCTACGTCAGCTATGCCCTCTCCTTCGCCCTGTCAGTGGCCACCTTCCTCGCCTGGTGGGCGCTCATCGGCTTCTCGACGGAAGACCACCGGTTCTTCTGGTGGATGGGACTGAACGCCGTCTTTCTCGTTCTCCTGCAACCCTGGCTGATGCGCCTCAGCCGTGTTATGTACCTGTATTTCTTCGTGCCCTACGACCCCAACTACCGATGGACCAGGGTGAAGAAGTTCGACTACGAGACAGACAGCTACTACAAAAAAGAAGACAAGGACAACAGCGACCAGTAATTGGATCGCAGCGATAAATAGCCCCCCATAATTCTGTCCAAAAAAAAAGCCGCCCGCATTCGGACGGCCTTTGGGCTATTTAGTTGGGTTAGTACTACCTTATTAACGCATACACGCGAATATTATTATATATATCCGCTCATTCCGCGCCATCTGATCCCCCTTTCCTCTCCGGTTTGAGACTAAAATCCAGCGGAAAATCCACTTTCAGGCTCACATTCCGTCCCATATTGTAGATCCCATGCTGTTGGTTCGTGTCCGTCGGCGAGAAATAAAAATACTTCAACCGGCTCAGGTGGTCATAATAGGCGACATTGAACAGGTTGTTCCCCATCAGGTAAACATTTGCGATGGTCTTCCCTTTTTTATCGGTGAAACGCCCCCCTACGCCGGCATTGAAAAGGGCATACCCTGCCGTAGGCGTCTCGGTATTATAGGCGCGCATAACCCGGTTCTGCGCAGCAGAGTACTCCAGCTGCACCTTGAAGAAAGCATGGGAGAACCGCTTCGACCTGGAAGCAAATTCATACCGCAATTCGGAAAGCCCGTGTGCCGGCGGGATAAAAGGCAGGTATTTGGCACTATCTCCAAGCGCCTTGGGCTGACTTCCCTTATTGGTCCCATACACCAGCGAAAAGCTGTTCTCAAAATGCAATGCCTTGACCGGATGAATATCGACGCTGAACTCACCCCCATACAGCTGAGCCTTGGAGGCAACATAACGGAAATACGAGTCGCCATTAGCATCCATCGAATCGACACCTGCCGCCGTCACCAGCTTCTGGTTATAGATATAATTCGAGATGACGTTGTTAAAGAGGTCAAGCGTCGCGACCACATAATGGGACGAGAAGACAAGACCAATGTCTTCCTGTAGACTGAACTCCGGTTTGAAATCCGGATTGCCCAGCTGGTAAATATTGGTGCCGGGATGGACCCCATTCGCCGAGACCTCAGAAATATTGGGAGCCCGGAAACCCCGGGCCAGATTGGCCTTGAGAGAGAATTTATCGGAGAAGTTGTAGGTGGCACCAAGACTTCCTGACACACCCGTGAACATCTTTTTGTAATTGTAGAACTGGAGACTGGCGCCGGCAGTATCAGCGCCGGCAACCGGCTTGTCAAATCCCGTCACCGGATCGGGCCTCGTATAGAGTTGAAAGTTGGTAAAAGCCCTTGAATCATAACGGATGCCACCCGCAATATCGAGCTTGTCAAAGCTGCGTTTGGCAAGCACGAAAGGACCAATATCGAACTGGTGATAGGAGGGGATCACAAACTCCGTCCCGTCGGTGCTGTTATTCGTTACATACATGCCGTCGAGTCCCACCGTCACGTTCCAGTTGTCGAACTCAGGTAGAAAATACTTGAAGTCATAGGTGACGCTGTTCAGCTGCAGATAAAGCCCCGGTATCTTGTCAAGGACCGGATGACTGAACTCCCGTCGCACGCTCCGCTGGAAGCCCAGGTTCACCTGCAACCGGCCGGCGTCCCCCAACGTAAAACTGTTGCCGGAATATATCCGGTAGTGCTGCACGTGCTGGTGCAGCTTCTCCATCTTATAGCTGTCGAGGTCGGCATCCGAAACGATCTCCCGGACCGTATCCGCCTCGCTGATCTGCCTGGTGAACCGTCGGGTAGCGCTGTCACGGCTGCCATCGGGTATCTCCTGGAGATCGTCAAAAAGGACAAAGTCAAGATGGGAATACCCCCATTTTCGGTGAAGCCCCAGCGAAGCACTGGCATCCGTTTCATTGAACGCAGTGCCGAATACACGGCCATCGATCCTATCCTTATAATCCGCCGCCTGCTTGTGAGAGACGCGGGCCATCCACTCGAAACCATTGCGGGTAGCACCCAGCATCGCCGAACCACCCAGGTATTTATTGTTGGTCTGGTAGTCGAGGGTCAGATCACCGATCATCTTCCCTTCCGGCGCAGGCTGGCTGGGAATAAGATTTACCACCCCGGCAAGAGCATCCGATCCAAAACTAAGGCTGGCAGGCCCCTTGATCACTTCCACTCTGTCCACGCCATACTGGTCTACCTCGATCCCGTGCTCATCGCCCCACTGCTGTCCCTCCTGCCGTATGCCGTCATAGAGCGTTAATATCCGGTTATACCCAAGCCCCCGGATAAAGGGTTTGGATACGTTAGGTCCCGTCGTGACAGCCCGGATGCCGGGTATCCTGGCAATGGCGTCGATCGCATTGGTACTGAGATTGGTCGCCAGATAGTCGTGGGAGATCGCAACGATCGGCACCGGATTACGCTTTATCTGGGTCGCCTTCGACAGGCCCGTCACGACAACAGCGCTCTCCTCGACATAAGAGTCGTTCAGCGTAAGGTCAAGACTCACCGGACCGTTGACGGTCACACTCTTGGTATAGGTCTTATAGCCGATGGAATGAACTTCGATGAGATATTTGCCGGAAGGCAGCGACTTGAAATGGTAGTAGCCGTTGGTGTCTGCCACTACTCCAAGCTTCAGGTCGGGAATATAGACCGTAGCCCCCGAAATAGGTGCCCCCGTCTTGTCAGTGACCCTGCCGGATAAGGACCCGGAACCTGGCGGCATCTCTGGATGCCCCGCTTTCCTGCCGGTGTCCTCGATCGCACACCCCGGATCACCAGCCACCGCACCTATGGTCACCAGACTACTCCTTCCCCCCCAACCGGTCATTGCCAAACCAATCTTCCCCCCCGGGGGGCATTCTCCCCAACCACCCATTACCGAACCGCCGGCTATACCGGTCAATAGGATAAATAAAAAAAACAAACCTTGTACAGATCGGTTCATAGTACTTGATAAGTTGAAAACTGCCGCTAAATACTCCCTGGACTGGTCCAGTTAGAGGGCTTCAGGACGGGATTTTGCTACAAGGTTTCAAATTTAGGCCAGTCTGGTCAGTTTTGGACCCAAAAAAATGCTAACCAGAAGTTATTTCTTGAAAGACGGCAGCTTATTTTTTCAGCACGACGGTGAAAACAGAGCCCTTCCCCAGGTCACTCTCGCAGGATATCTGGCCATTCAGCTCTTCGCAGATGCGTTTGACAATGGCCAGCCCCAGCCCCGTGGACGCCTCGCCGGCCGTCGGCTTGGAAGAGATCTTGCTGTATTTGGCAAAGAGATGCGGCAGCTCATCAGGCTGAATGCCAACGCCCTCATCCCGGACCTTGATGCTGATGGCGTCTTTTTCATCGCTGACGCAGATCCAGACATTCTTTCCGTTGGTCGTATACTTGATCGCATTGGACAGCAGGTTCTCCAGCATACGGCTCAGCAACTGCCGGTCACTCAGGAAAAAGATCGACCGGTTGGGACATTCCAGGTGCAGCTGGATATCCTTTTGGGCAGCTGCAGGAGTAAAATCGTCGACGACGCTTTCCGTAAAGATGCGCAGATCCAGATTTTCCAGCTGTATCTTGCTCTGATTGGTCTGGACCTTCTCCACGTCGAGAATATGCCTGATCAGCTTCTCGCCATAGTGGGTGGCCTGCCCGATGCGGTTGAGGGCCTTCATCTGGCTGGGGGTAAGATTATCCTTCTCATTCTGCAACAGCTGCTGCCACATTCCAATGCTCGCAAAAGGCGTGCTGAGGTCGTGGGACACGATGCTGATAAGGGAGTTCTTCTCGGAATTCAGTTCCGATAGCCTTTCGTTCTGCCGGACGATAAGGTCATTGGTATCCTGCAGCTTTTTGTTCGCCTTCCGCTTGACCACAAAGGCTATTGCAGCAGCTATCGCGATAAGCAGCAGGCTGATAGCAGTGATCATCATGATGCGGGAATGAAATTTCTGCTGGGCGACCTCGGCCTGAAGGACCAGCTTTTCATTTTCCCGTCGCCGGGCCTCATATTTTTGTTCCAGTTCCGCCACCGCCTTGTACGTCTCGCTGTTCGTCAGCGCCGTATCGAGCGCATACCACTTGGACTGGTAGTCCCAGGCCTTCCTGTAGTCCCCTTTTCGCTGAGCCAGCTTGGAGAGTATCTGATAACTGTCGGATTGCTTGCTCTTGGAATCCAGCTGACGCGCAAGGAACAGTGCAGTATCCCCGTACCTTCCGGCCGAATCATACCTCGCCTTTTCGGTATAGGAGTCCGCCAGGTTCAGGACATCGAGCCAGACGTCAGCAAGCCGCGAAGGAGAAGAGCTCGACAGGTCATGCAGGTAGTTGTTGTAAAAATAAGCGATGGATTCGTCGTAGCGCTTCAGGTAATAATAGGTATTGCCCAAATTATTGTACAGGTTGTTCAGGTCTTCTTTTCCGCTTGCCTCCAGCGGCTTGCCGACGCGTAATCCCTCCTTTAGGAAGATCAGCGCGCTGTCATAGAGCCCCAGGCGATCATAGATCGCGCCTAAGTTGATGTAGGAAGACAGGAGCGAATGCCCGTCACCCAGCTGCCGGTTGAGCCGTACACATTCCGCATAAAGGTCTTTGGCCTTCTGCGGCTGCTTCATATCCTGTGTATAGACCGCCGCCAGATCGGCCAGCAGCTCGGTCTGCCGTTCAATATTGCGGCTGGCGCGCGCGCCCGCCAGCGCCTCGTAGTAAAAGTTCAGCGCCTGGCTGAAATCCCCCTTGCTCTCATAATAAAATCCGTTCAGCCGCAGCGACATCACCGCCGCCGGCGCCCAGCCACCATTCTTTCCCGTCTGCCCGACAGAGTCGGCATAGTACCGTATTGAATCAACCTTGTTCTCGGGGAGATGCATGGCCCTGTAATAGATACGCTGAAGCTCAACAGTATCTACCTGTGCAATAAGGGCCGAATTGATCAGCAAAAGAGATAAGAAAGGTAACAGCTTCACGTAAAGGTTTCGTTCATTCGTCCAAAGATAATGTCTGCGCACCAAGTGCACGACCGGATTCCGGCCGGTTTGCTATCTTTTTGTGAAGTGTGCCCACGGGGGACAATATTATATCAGAGGTAAATAAGCCCTGGCCATCACTCGGACCCCATCCGGGTCGTCACCTAATCCGTAAGGTTATTCCGCAGCGCAAATTTAACAAGCCCCACGGTGTTATTGACGCCCAACTTGGCAATCAGATTCTTGCGGTGTGTTTCAACAGTGCTGACGCTCAGGAACAGCTTGTCGGCGATCTCGGCGTTGCTGTATTCCTTGCAGATAAGCCGCAGGACCTCCAGCTCGCGGCGCGATAATATCTCGTCGATCTGCTTGTCCTCGATGGTGACGGTGTTCCGGAAGTCCTCGTCCCGGTCGCCGATATGAATGTCCTTGCTGAAATAGCTGCCCCCGTCCTGCACCGCACGAATGGCCGAAAGCAGCTCTTCAAGCGACGCGTTCTTAAGGACATAACCCTGTATATTGTATTTGGACAGCTTGTGCACGTAACGCGTACCCCTCAGCAAGGTCAGATAAATGATACGCAGCTCTGGTCTCACGGCCCTTATCTGCTGAAGTATCTCCTCTTCTCCCATATCGGGCAGATACACATCCAGCAATAGGACATCAGCCTGCAGGCCTGGCACCATCGCCAGGAGTTCTTTACCCGATGCAGCAGTACCAATAACTTCAATACCCTCCTGTTTGCCTAATAGCAAAGAAAGTCCTTCCAGGTAGATCTCATGATCATCGGTAATAAAAACTCGAATCATGTCAGTTTAGTAGATTCCGTAAGTATTTCAACTACAAAGCAAGTTAAAACTATTTATGATATGAGTAAATAAAAAGGCCTCTAAATGGAGGCCTTTTCCAAAAATGAGTGGCTTCAGGAGCTTTTTGCTGGCTCTAATTAAGATTTTCAATAATACCAGCTATTCCCTGTCCACCGCCCACACAAGCGGTGACTATTCCATATTTTTTGTTCAATCTTTTCATATCGTTCACCAGTTGGATGGTCAGCTTGCATCCGGTACAACCCAAAGGATGACCAAGGGCAATGGCGCCGCCATTGATATTGACGATATCCGGGTTGATCTCCAGCTTCCGGATAACAGCCAGCGCCTGCGAAGCGAAAGCTTCATTCAGCTCGACCAGATCGATCTGACCCAGGTTCATCCCCGCCTGGCGCAACGCCTTCGGAACGGCCTCTACAGGCCCGATGCCCATTATTCGCGGATGTACGCCGGCAGCGGCGCAGGCGACCAGACGCGCGATGGGTTTCAGTCCCAGCTCGTTCATCATCCGCTCGCCCATCACGACGACAAACGCAGCCCCGTCGCTGGTCTGCGACGAATTGCCGGCCGTAATGCACCCGCCTGCCGCAAACACCGGCTTCAGTTTGGCCAGCGCATCCAGCGAGGTGTCGGCCCTGGGACCCTCATCAGTGTCGACCGTGAAGCTCCTTTTTTGCCGCCGGCCCTTGTCGTCAACATATACCTCTTCAACCGTCAGCGGCAGGATGCCGGACTTGAAATAGCCATTCTCTATGGCCCGGATCGCCTTCTGGTGTGAATGGAAGGAGAACTGATCCTGATCCTCCCGGCTGACGCCGAACTCTTTGGCAACCGCCTCAGCCGTAAGCCCCATATTCAGATAATAGTCCGGCTCCTCGGATGCGATAGAGTAGGCGGGTACCGTTTTCCAGCCGGCCTGGGGAACCATGGTCATGCTCTCCGTCCCCCCGGCCATGATACAGTCCGCCATGCCCGTCCGGATCTTCGCCGAAGCCATGGCTATTGTCTCGAGCCCGCTGGCGCAATAACGGTTGACGGTCACGCCCGGAGCATGGATGCCGACAGCCCGGGCGGCAATGATCCGCCCTACCTGCAGCCCTTGTTCAGCCTCCGGGACCGCATTCCCCACAATGACGTCATCCACCCGCAGCGGATCCAGCTGGGGTACGGACGCCAACAATCCTTTGATGACGTCGATCGCCATGTCATCCGGGCGATAAAAACGGAACCTGCCTCTTTTGGATTTCCCGACCGCCGTGCGGTAGCCGGCGACAATATATGCTTCCTGCATAGCTGATTTTTTTAGTTGTTTATGCAACTTTCGTCCCTAAAGTTACGGGTTTTAGATCGTATCTTCTACTGTTTTTGGAACGTATCTTCTTTTGGAACGTATCTTCGCGGCCATGTACAAGATCCTGCGAACGATCCTGTTTTTCTTCCCCCCCGAGGGCGTTCACCATTTTTCGATGAAGGCGCTGAGACTGGCCTGCGGCTTTGGCCCACTGAGAAGGTTGGTGGAGTGGAGCTGCCGCCCGGAGCAAACCTCCCAACCTCTCCAAAAGGAGTTTTTTGGTCTGAGCTTCCGCAACCCGGTCGGCCTGGGGGCCGGCTTCGACAAGAACGCCCTCTACCTCCGCGAGCTGAAGGCTCTCGGCTTCGGCTTCGTTGAGATCGGCACCGTCACACCCAAACCTCAGGCCGGCAACGAGCAGCCAAGACTCTTTCGGCTGCCCCAGGACCAGGGCCTGATCAACCGGATGGGCTTTAATAACGACGGCGTAGCCGTTATAGCCGAAAGGCTGAAAGCCTGGCGAGCATCCGAAGCCCTCGGAAACCCGGGCCAGCGCACCACCTCCCCGGCCAGCCACCATGCCACCACCCGGACCGTCCGGGCAACCGCCCCCCTCATCATCGGTGGCAACATCGGGAAGAACAAGGTCACACCCAACGAAGAGGCCTGGAAAGACTACGAGACCTGCTTCACCGCACTCTACGACGTGGTCGACTATTTCGTGGTCAACGTCAGCTCGCCCAACACCCCCGGCTTGAGAGCCCTCCAGGAAAAAGACGCCCTGAACAGGATATTGACCAACCTTCAATCGGTCAACGGCCAGCTGGCAGCGCAAAAAAATATCCGGCCCAGACCGCTGTTGCTCAAAATAGCTCCCGACCTCAACCAACAGCAGCTGGACGACGTCATCAGCCTCGCTCTTGAGATCAACCTGGACGGGCTCGTAGCCACCAATACCACCATCAGCCGGGAAGGGCTGGTCACCTCACCCGACGGGCTGGGGAAGATCGGCGCCGGCGGACTCAGCGGCGCCCCGCTACGCACACGGGCAACCGAAGTAGTTGCCTGTCTGTGCGAAAAGATGCAGGGACGCATACCCGTGATCGCCTCGGGCGGGATATTTACGGCGGCCGACGCAAAGGAGAAATTAGACGCCGGCGCCTCCCTGATACAGGTATGGACAGGCTTTATCTATGAAGGGCCCTTCATCACACGGCGCATATGCGAGGGGTTGTGAGTCACGCGGCATGCGACCTTCCCCGGACAGGCACAGCCCTCGCGCTGTTCACATATTAGTTCCAGTGAATTTAAAATAATTTTCCAGGGCATGTAATTCATTAACTAGTAATTTGCAGCTCCCCGACGATCCCTATTTTTACCCAGCTTAACTGACATACTATGACCTCGCTTTTTTCCGTGGCTTCCTTGATAAGCCTTGCTACCCTTACCCTGCTTGAGATCGTTTTAGGCATTGACAATGTGATCTTTGTATCCATTCTCATCGGCCGCCTCCACCCCCCGCAGCAACTTCAGGCACGCCGCACCTGGATGCTTGCAGGCATCCTCATCCGCTCTCTCCTGCTGTTCGGACTTGGCTGGCTGGTGACCAATGGAAATAAGGGGCTTTTCGCCGTATTCGGCTACTCGTTCACGCTGCGCAACCTGATCATGCTGGCTGGCGGGCTCTTCCTGTTATACAAAACTGTAAAAGAGATCCACGAAAAGGTCAGCGGCGAAAGCTCGGAAGGCGAGATGATCACGGAAAGCAAGGCCACTTCGTTCACGGGCATCGTAACCCAGATCGTGCTGGTTGACACCGTCTTTTCCTTTGACAGCGTCATCACGGCAGTAGGCCTGGCGCAGCAGGTGGCCGTCATGATAACAGCCGTCATCATCGCCATGATCATCATGTTCTTCTTCTCCCAGAAGATAGCCGACTACATCGACAAACGCCCGACCCTGAAAATGCTGGCCCTCTCCTTTCTGTTGATGATCGGCTTCAGCCTGTTCTTTGAAGGACTGGAACCCCTCCACCACACCCATATCGACAAAGGCTATATCTATTTCTCGATGGCCTTCGCCTTCGCGGTCGAGCTGCTGAACACAAAAGCAAAAAAGAAGACTAAGGAACCGCCACAGGCGGTTCGTCCTCGGGCGAGCGATAGCGAAGCCCGCGACCGGGGAGAACCGTGATGAAGCAGGTTCAACGAAGGTCTACAGAAATTAGCGGTTTGCGAAAATTGGGCGAAACCCTATTTTCGTATAAACATTTGCTATGCCCACCACTACTGCACATCTGCACGACGATCGCATCGATGCCTATATCGGCAAGTCCGCCGACTTCGCCAAACCCATTCTTGAGCACATCCGCAAGCTGGTCCACAAAGCTTGTCCCGAAGCGACAGAAACTATAAAATGGAGCATGCCTTTCTTTGAGTTCAACGGCTCCCCGCTCTGCAACATGGCCGCCTTCAAAGAACACTGCGCCTTTGGCTTCTGGAACGCCCCCCTGCTCAAAGACCCCGAAGGAATACTCCACGTAAAAGACAAGAACGCAATGGGACACCTCGACCGGCTCACTTCGGTCAAAGACCTGCCAGCCGATAAAATACTGGTGGCTTATCTAAAAGAAGCAGCCCAGCTGATCCAGGAAGGTAAAAAGGTTCCCGCACGATCCAGAAAGGAACCCAAACCAGAATTACCAATGCCCCCGGCGCTGACGGCCGCACTAAAGAAGAATAAAAAGGCCCAGGCTACCTTCGAAGGCTTTCCGCCCAGCCACCGCAGAGACTATATTGAATGGATCAGCGAGGCAAAGACCGACGCCACGCGTGACCGACGGATAAAGACGACGATTGAATGGCTGTTGGAGGGAAGATCGCGGAACTGGAAGTACCAGAAGAAATAATGAACGCGTCGATCCGCGCACCGGACAATGCCTATCCGATACATAGCAGGGTCGCCGCCACCACTCCCGCAGTCTCCGTACGCAGACGATTCTCACCCAGCGTTACCGGCAGAAATCCTTCTCTCAGCGCAGCCTCGATCTCCTTTGATGAAAAATCGCCCTCCGGTCCGATCAGGATCAGCTGCTGAGGAATCTCATCTCCCGAACCGCCTTGCTCCAGCGTCCCGGCGCTGCCAGCCAGAGCCGCCATTTTTCTCCAATCCGCAAGCGAGTCCGTAGCCCGCGGAGCCTCCAGACAATGCGCTATATATCGCCCCCCGGAAGCCGGCCGCCCCACTAGCTCAGAAAACCCCGTCGGATCGGATAGTTCGGGTAACCAGGCCTGTTGAGACTGCAGCATGGCGCTGACAAGGATACTTTGAAGCCGGTCGATACGGGCATGCTGTTTCTCGGTCCGTTCGCACAGCAAAGGCACAATGCTGCTGACCCCGATCTCGGTAGCCTTTTCCAGGAACCATTCAAAACGGGACGCATTCTTCAACAAGGAGATGGCGACCGTCACTTTCCTTTTCGGGGGCGGCTCCAAATGAACCGCCTCGACCTTGACCCGCGACCTCTTTCGGTGATCGTCAATGATAGCAGCGGTCATCAGCGCTCCCTTGCCATCAGTTAGGCGAAGCCGCTCGCCTTTTGTCATTCGGAGGACCTGAACCACGTGCTTCGACGTGTCTTCGTCGAGTGCGATCTCCGACGATTGCCTGTCGGGAAATGATATATAAAAGAAAGGCAGCATAGAATTGCAGTAAAAATAAGGAATACCCGGCTGACCTCCGGTACACGGTCCCACCTATAAAATACTCTCGCCAAATTTCCACACCGAGCCCCAAAAAAACAAAGCTCCCGTGAAGGAGCTCGTGTTCTTGTATGTAATTAGCAAACCTCAGACTGTTGTAGAAAGGCGTCCCGTCATCAGAACGGCGCCTCGTCGTCATCCATGGGCAGGTCCTTCATTCGGCTGCCGGCCTGGATATAAAGACGGGCCCCGCCGCCTGCTCCGCCATCGTCCTGAACGGGCTTCCAGCTCCCTCCCTGAGGCAGCCCGATGCCCCCGAAATCATCCTCTCCGTATTCGGTGAACTTTTGGATATGCAGCAGCGCACGCAGCTTGACAGTATCCAGAGAGCCATTACGGTGTTTGGCTATCTTTACATGGGTCTCACCCTTATTGCTCTCGCCCATCTCATTGGCGGTGATCCCATAATACTCGGGACGATAAAGGAACATGACCATATCGGCGTCCTGTTCGATCGCGCCCGACTCACGAAGGTCACTCAGCTGGGGAATTTTCTCCCCGTCTTTGCGCGACTCTACCGCCCGGCTCAGCTGGGAAAGAGCGATTATGGGAACCTGCAGCTCTTTGGCAAGCCCCTTCAGCGCACGGGATATCTGGCTGATCTCCTGCTCACGGTTACCCTTATTGTCACCAGCTCCGCTCATCAGCTGCAGGTAGTCGATGATGATAAAGCCGATATTGTGTTTGTTCTTAAGCCGGCGGCACTTGGCCCGCAGCTCGAAGATATTCAGGGCCGGCGTATCGTCGATAAAAATGGGCGCCTTTGCAAGCCTGTCGATCCCCTTTTTGTAGAGCTGCTTCATTTCGTGCTCTTCCAATTTCCCCCGGGCGATCTTTTCCATGAATATCTCGGCTTCAGCACTGAGGATACGCTGTACCAGCTGCGCCGAGCCCATTTCAAGGCTGAAAAAGGCTACCCCTGTCGGCTTGGTGGCATTGAGCGCCGCATTCCGGGCCAGATTAAGGGCAAAGGCCGTCTTACCAACCGCGGGACGGGCGGCCAGGATGATAAGGTCCGTCGGCTGCCAGCCATAGGTGATCTTGTCCAGCGAAGGGAAACCACTGGGTACACCCGTGATCTCGTCCTGCTTGTGCCGCAGATCCTCAATGCGCTGGATCGTCTTGACCAGGATGCTGTCAATGCTATCAAAATTCTTGCGAAGGTGGTTGTTGGTGATCTCGAAAAGCTTGCTCTCTGCGTCATCGAGCAGGTCGAATACATCCGTGCTGTCCTCATAGGCGTCTCCGATGATCTCCCCGCTGATGCGGATCAGCTCGCGCTGAATGAATTTCTGCAGAATGATGCGGGCATGCGTCTCAATATTCGCCGACGAGACCACGGAATTGGTCAGCTTGGTCACCGCATAAGGACCACCCACCATATCCAGCTCTTGCCTCACCTTCAGCTCTTCAACGACCGTCAGGATATCGATAGGCTGGCTCTTATGCGCCAGACTTTGCATGGTCCGATATATCCGCTGATGCCCTTCCAGGTAAAAACACTCCGGTTTCAGGATCTCCACGACAGTATCAAAAGCGCTTTTCTCCAGCATAATGGCGCCGAGTACGGCCTCCTCCAGCTCTTTTGCCTGGGGAGGTATTTTACCATATACCATGGTACTAAGGTCCACCGAAGGCTTGCGCCTCATCTTATTGCGGTCCTTATTGAGATTAAGGTTAGTGAGATCCATATAAAAA
>Ga0105239_10000540_pt1 | contig 54714 bp, 53 predicted proteins | sample KBSC44metaG_FD_92761 | JGI IMG/M metagenome (GOLD analysis project Ga0105239, IMG submission 92761) | Corn rhizosphere microbial communities from Kellogg Biological Station, Michigan, USA - KBS C4-4 metaG | ecosystem: Host-associated > Plants > Roots > Rhizosphere > Soil | place: Michigan, USA...
CACGACATTGGGATTGTCTCGGTCTTCCTCCGTATCGATCTCTGCCACGAGTGTCGCGATGTCCGCGCCGGTCGCGGCCAGCGCATCGACGACGGCGCGGATATAAGCGGGATCGAGCGCGGGCAGATCGCCTTGCAGATTCACCACCACGTCATGGACATATTCCCGGTCGGTCGCTTCCAGCGCTGCGAAGATGCGGTCGGAGCCCGATGGCAGATCGGGTTCGGTCATCACCGCGCGGCCGCCAGCCAATTCGATGGCCTCGCGGATTTCATGCTCGGCGGCGGCGACCACGACCGGGCCGACATTGGCTGCGACCGCCTGCCGCCAGACGCGCACGATCATTGGCACGCCCGCGATATCGGCGAGCGGCTTGCCGGGCAGCCTTGTCGAGGCCATGCGCGCGGGGATCAGAACAATGGGTTTCATGGGGAAAAGCCGGGATTCCCTTGATTTATGCGACGCTTCGCCGCAATGACGCAATTGGGCGGACTTGTAATGTCGCCCGCAATCCTTGGATGGGCGCAGCCGCGCCCTAATCGCGCAACAGGGCGGAGCAGACCTTATGGATTCCTTTGAATGGAACAAGATCGCCGGCGCGGTTCTGGGCACATTGATCTTCGTCCTGGTCATCAAATTCGGCACCGAAGCGATCTTCGACGTCGAGAAGCCCGCCAAGCCCGGCTATGTCGTCGAAGGCGTGACGGAGGAAGCCTCCAACGCGACGCCAACAGCACCGGTCGAAGAAGCGATTCCCGATTGGGGCACCGTGCTGCCGACCGCCGACGCTGCGGCAGGCCAGAAAATCTCGGCGCGCTGCGAACAGTGCCATGACCTCTCGAAGGGCGGGCCGAACAAGATCGGGCCGAATCTGTGGGGCGTGCTCGGCCGCGCGCGCGGCACGCATCCGGGCTTCTCCTATTCCGGCGCGATGACGGCCAGTCACGACAATTGGTCGTTCGACAATTTCTTCAAGTTCATCAAATCGCCGGCGGCTTACGTGCCCGGCACCAAGATGAGCTTCGCCGGTCTTCGCAGCGCGCAGGATCGCATCAATCTGATCGCGTGGCTGCGCACCCAGGCCGACAGCCCGCTGCCAATTCCGGCGGCGAAACCCGCGGCAACGGCGCCTGCCGCTCCGCCGACTGCGCCGGCAGCACCTCCGAAGAAGTCCTGACGCGCACTTGATCGTATTGCGGAAACGGGTGAGCGTGCGCCGATGAGCGCGCGCCCGACCCTTCTCATGCTCGTTCCGACCAGCTGGGCGGGGCTGTGGCTGCATCATTTCGAAAAAGAGAATCTCAATATCCTGGTGCAGGGCCGCGACGACTACGATCCCGCCAGCATCGATTACGTGTTCAGCTTCCGTCCGCCGCATGGCGTGCTGAAAACGTTTCCGAAATTGAAGACGATCTTCTCGCTCGGCGCGGGCGTTGATGCATTCCTCGCCGATCCGGAATTCCCAAAGCAGATTCCGCTAGTGCGTTTCGTCGATCAGCAGCTTTCGACCGAGATGGCGCAATACGTTGTCCTGCAGGTGCTTCGCCAGCATCGCATGCAGGCGGTATTCGACGCGCTGCAGACGCAGAGCAAGTGGCAGCAGACGATGCTGCCGCGCAAGACCGCCGACACGCGCATCGGCATCCTCGGCCTCGGTGAGATCGGCACGATGGCGGGCGAGCGCCTGCGCGATCTCGGCTTCCCGGTGTTTGGCTGGAGCCGCACACGAAAGAATGTCGGAGGCATCAAGAGCTTTGCCGGTGAATCCGAATTCGCGGAATTTCTGGGCCTGAGCGATTTCCTGATCTGCCTTCTGCCGCTGACGCCGGATACGCGTGGCATTCTGAACGCCAAGACTTTCGCGATGCTTTCCAAAGGCGCCTATGTCATCAATGTCGCGCGCGGCGGTCATCTGAAAGAACCCGATCTCATTCCGGCGATCGATTCAGGGCATCTGGCCGGTGCGACGCTTGACGTGTTCGAGACCGAGCCGCTACCGGAAAAAAGCCCGTTCTGGCGGCACCCGAAGATCATTGTTACGCCGCATGTCGCAGCAATCTCCGATCCAGCGGTTGCGGTGCGGTTTGTCATCGAGGGCATCGCCATCGCCGAGCGCGGTGAGAAACACCCTCATGCCGTGGATGTCGCGCGCGGCTACTAGGCCTGCTTTGCGTATCGCGCTTTCAGCAACGCATAGAGAGCGCGTGCCGCCGTGGCTTCCGCTCCTTTGGGACGGCCGGGCTTGGGACGGTCGGTCCAGGCCGCGATGTCGAGATGCATCCAGGATTTCGCTTTCTCGACGAAGCGATTGAGGAACAGCGCCGCCGTGATCGATCCGGCATAGCCGTAATCCGGATTGTTGTTGAGGTCGGCGATGCTGCTGTTGAGCGTCGACTCGTAACCGCGCCAAAGCGGCATCCGCCACACCGGGTCCTGGGTCTCTCTGGAATGACGCATGAGATCGGCGGCAAGCGTCTCATCGTCGGTGAAGAACGGCGGCAGTTCGAAGCCCGTCGCCACGCGCGCGGCACCTGTCAGAGTCGCGATATCGATCAGCAGTTCGGGTGCTTCGCTATCGGCTTCCGTTAGCGCATCGGCGAGAACGAGCCGGCCTTCGGCATCGGTGTTGCCGATCTCGACCGTCAGCCCCTTGCGGCTCCGGAAAACGTCACTGGGACGATAGGCGTGACCCGAGACGGAGTTCTCCACAGCGGGAACAAGAACACGCAGCCGCACATCGAGCTTCGCGCCCATCACCATGTCGGCGATCGCAAGCACGGTCGCGGCACCGCCCATGTCTTTCTTCATCGACAGCATGCCGGATGACGGTTTGAGATCGTAGCCGCCGGTGTCAAAGCAAACACCCTTGCCGACCAGCGTGATCTTCGGCGCAGTGGCGCGGCCCCAGATGAGATCGATCAGGCGCGGCGCGCGGTCCGAGCCCTGCCCAACCGCATGCACCAGCGGATAGTTCGCTTTCTTGAGACCATCGCCAACTATGACGGAGAATTTCGCGCCATGTTTTTTCGCAAGATCGCGGGCCGCAATCGCGAGTTCGTCCGGCCCCATGTCGTTGGGCGGCGTGTTGATCAGATCGCGGCCGAGAAAGATTCCTTCGGCGATTCGCGCAACTTCAGCGCCATTGACACCTGTGGGAAGCACCAGCTTTGCCGCAGCGGGCTTGCCCTTCTTGTAACGCGTGAACTCATAGGTCCCGAGCGCCCAGGCGAGTGCGCCATTCGCGCCGCCGATTTCCGCCGGCACGTCGGCAAAGCGATAGGTGCCCGCGGGAAGCGATTTCGCGAACGTTGCCAGCGCGAGCAGATCGTTGCCCTTGCCCAATCCCAGAACGGCAGACGCGATATGGCCTCGCGCATCCGGGATCAGTCTGAGATCGCCATCCTTTGCTGCGAACTCGATGCTCCTGAGATAAGCGCCTTCGCGCGCCGGACGCGTCGTTAGCCAACGCCTGAGTTCGCTGGCGCGCACCGCATGAAGCGGCACGGCCTTCCTTGCATTCTTCGCAAAGCTCACCTGCATCGAAAACCCTGTCATCGCGTCGCACCTGACTTTAGAAATGCGCGCACCACATCGCAACCGAGTGAGACCCATGTCTGTGCACTACACGCTTTTCGTCGGCACCAAGGACTGGTCGAGCTGGAGCCTTCGTCCTTATGTCGCACTCCGCCATATCGGCGTGCCTTTTGTGGAAAACGTGATCCCGCTGCGCAAAGGAACGACCAACCCCAAAATCCTCAAGATTTCGCCCGCCGGTCGCGTTCCCGTGCTCAAGATCGAAGAAAATGGGAAGAGTGTGGTCGTCTGGGACAGCCTCGCGATCTGCGAGACGCTCTGCGAACGTCATCCTGAGGCAAGACTCTGGCCTGACGACCCATTTGTCCGCGCAACCGCCCGGGCCTATGCGGCGGAAATGCATTCCGGCTTCCCGGATCTGCGCGAGCAACTCTCCATGGACTTTGCCCGCAACCTCCCCCTGCCAGCACTCCGGGACGCCACCCGGACGCAGATCGCGCGGATCATCGAGGCTTGGCAGAAATGCTTGGCCGAATACGAGGGTGGGTTTCTGTTCGGACGGCTTTCGATCGCCGACTGCATGTACGCGCCTGTGGTGTCCCGATTCACGACCTATGGTGTCGAAGTCCCACCCGGCGTGCAGGCCTATATGGAGCGCATGATGGCCCTGCCCGCAATGCGGGATTGGGGGCTCGCGTCCCAGGCTGAAGTCGACGCCGGACTCGCCTGAATTCTGCCGATTCTCCAATCGGATTAAAGGTTTATTGACCTAACACCGTCATCCTGCGCGTTGGATCGTTCCGCCCGAGGCTCAGTGATGAACCATTCCCTCGCCAAGCTTGCCGCCGCCCTCCTTCTGGGCACCGCTTTTTCGGGTTGCTCGACCTTCGACGGAGCCCGGACCCAGAGTGCGGAATCGGACAAGGCGGCATCGACGGATGTCAGGCCCAACACCTCTCCCAAAAGCATGGCGGCCAGCCTGGATGTTCAGATTCAGAACGCCCAAGCATTGCGAGCAAAGGGCGACTATGCCGGTGCGACGCAGATTCTGAGTCAGCTCATGCTGGTAGCGCCGGACACCCCGCGCGTCGTCGCCGAGTACGGCAAAAACCTGGTGCAGCAGGGGCGCTCGAAGGAAGCCCTCGATTTCCTCAAACGCGCGACTCAACTCGCACCGAGCGATTGGAGTGTTTATTCGGCGATGGGCGTCGCCTATGACCAAAACGGCGATTATGCGAGCGCCAAGCTCGCTTATCAGCAGGCGCTGGCGATCAAGCCCGGCGATGCCGGCGTGTTGAACAATTTCGCGCTATCGCGGATGCAGGCCAACGACATCGCCGGCGCACGCCAGTTGATGGAAAAGGCTTCCGTGGGAACGGGCGCCTCCGATCCCAAGATCGCGCAGAACGCAGCGCTGCTCGCGAGCCTCGCGCCGACCACGCCGGCAGCTCCCGTCAACAAGCCCGCAGCGGTCCAGCAGACGAATTTGAAGCCGGTGGCGGCGCATCAGGCGCCGCCGGTCTCGCTCGGCGCGAATGTTGTTGCGCAACCGGTCCCGAAAGATCCGCTCGCTGGTCCCGTGAAACAGGCCACCGCTGCGCCACGCAAGCTCACGCCGGATTCGACCGCCGCGAAGAAGCCCGTGGCTGCCGCTGCCAAGACGCAACCGACTCCGAGCAAGGTTGCGCAATCGGCTCCTGCCAAGAAGAAACCGGCTGCCAACAAGACGCCGTCACTGCGCATGACCGCGGACGTATCCACGCCCTGATTCCGGCAATTGCCAGCTGGGCTGCAGCGCTCATTTCCTGAAATTACAAGAAGCGTAGCCGCAACGGAACGGTCCCACGCCCGGCGCCTCGCGCCTTAGTGCAGCGCATGCGAAATCTTGATGATCGCCGGACCCATGATCACAGCGAAAAGGCAGGGCAGGAAGAAGATGATCATCGGCACGGTGAGCTTCGCCGGGAGCGATGCGGCTTTCTTCTCCGCCTCCGACATGCGCATCTCGCGATTTTCCTGCGCGGCGACGCGCAAGGCCTGACCGAGCGGCGTACCGTACTTTTCCGCCTGGTTGAGCGCGGTTGCGACCGCCTTCACGCCCGAATGCCCGCAACGCGCGGCTAGGTTCTCGAACGCGAGGCGGCGCTCTGGAAGATAGGAGAGCTCCGCCGTCGTCAGCGCCAGCTCTTCGGAGAGTTCGGGCGATTGCGTTCCGATTTCCGCTGCAACGCGCGTGAACGCGGGCTCGATCGACATGCCGGATTCGACGCAGATCAGCAGCAGGTCGAGCGCATCAGGAAAGGCGCGCATGATCGATTGCTGACGGCGCGAGATGATGTTCGAGACGAAGATATCCGGCAGATAATACCCGACAAGCGCGGCAGCGATCGCGGTGCCGATCTTCATCATCGCCGACCATTGGAAGTGCGCGATGACAAAGACGTAGAGCAATGCCAGCAGAAACACGATGAATGGCATCACGAACCGGAAGAACATAAACACCATAACCGGCGTGGGGCCGCGATAGCCCGCCATCGCCAGCTTTTCCCGGCTGCCTTCCGATTCGACGAGCCTGGCGATGTCAAAACGCTCGACGATGCCCTTCATGACCTTGACCGAGCCGACCGCTTCGATACGGAGACTTCCGCGCTTGGCATTCAATGCCGCATGATGCTTGGCACGCAGTTCTTCTCGGCGTTGCGCGACGTTCTTCAGGCGCTGACCGAGCCCGTCGCGTTCAGCCAGCGGAAGGCCGAGCGTCACGATTGTGGCGAACGCGAAAATCGCGGCCGCCAGCGTCGCGAGGAACGCCGGGTCGAACAGGAGATCCATGAAGTCCGCGCCCATAGCCGGCCCTAATGCTTGAAATTGATCATTTTTCGCATCACGAAGATGCCGACGGACATCCATACCGCGCAGCCGGCGAGAATGAGATTGCCGGCACGCTGCGTAAAGAGCAGAGAGATGTAGGCGGGCGTGGTGGCATAGACGATGCCCATCACCGCCGGCGGCAGCGAACCGATGATCATCGCCGATGCCTTCGCTTCCGAGGACATCGCCTTGATCTTGCCCTGAAGACGCTTGCGATCGCGCAAAACGCCCGAGAGATTGCTCAGCGCTTCGGAAAGATTGCCGCCCGATTTCTGCTGGATGGTCATCACGATGCCGAAGAAGGAGACCTCCGCCGTCGGCATGCTTTCGTACATGCGCTTGCAACCCTGGTCGAGGGTTATGCCAACCTTCAGACCTTCGACCAGGCGGCTGAATTCGCCACCGACTGGCTGGGGGCTTTCACGCGCAACGATCTTGAGCGCCTCATTGGTGGGAAGGCCGGAGCGCACGCTTCGGACAATGACGTCGATCGCGTTCGCGAACTCGTTTGTGAATTTCTTCTCGCGCCGGTTCTTCAGAAAGCCGAGAATCCAGCGCGGCAGACCGAGACCGGCCGCGAAGGCCGCGAACGCCATGACAAGAAAAACCTGATGCGTAAGAAAGCAGAGAAGCAGGACAACACCGCCCAGGCTACCCGAAATAATCCAATACGCCCTCACCGAGACATCCGGAAAGCCGGCCTGATCGAGCCTGCGGCGCGTGGTGAGCCTCTGCTTTTGCTCGGCATTTTTGCTCTCGATCTGCTTGAGCAGTTGCTGGACGTTCTTGCGCTTGATCGCATTGGTGTCGGCGCCAGGGCCGCCCCGCAACTGCGCCTGCGGCTTGGCGACCGACGCCATGCGCTTTTGCTGCTGCTCGCGCGCGCCACCGGCAAAGACGTATCCCGCCCCCCCGAGTGCGACGACCATCAAGAACGCCACGATCGCTATCAGCATCGCCGCCTCAACTCTGCAGCGCGTCGAGCGCCTCGGCCAGTTCGCGCTCAAGATTGTAATAGCGCGCGCGCTCCCAGAACGCCGGACGGACGATGCCCGTCCCCTGATGCTTGCCCTTGAGGCGACCGGTCTCGTCTTCGCCCGATACTTCGTAAGTCAAAAGATCCTGCGTGATGACGACGTCACCCTCCGTGCCGACGACTTCGGTGACTTTGGTGATGCGGCGCGAACCGTCGCGCATGCGCTCGGCCTGGATAATGACGTCGATCGAACCCACGATCATCTCGCGGATGGTCTTGGTCGGTAGCTGGAAGCCGCCCATGGTGATCATCGATTCCAGACGGCTCATGGCTTCGCGCGGGGAGTTGGCGTGCAGCGTGCCCATCGAGCCGTCATGACCGGTGTTCATGGCTTGCAGAAGGTCGAACGCCTCGGGTCCGCGCACCTCGCCCACGATGATGCGTTCGGGACGCATACGCAGACAGTTCCTGACCAGATCGCGCATGGAGATCATGCCCTGGCCCTCAAGGTTTGGCGGGCGCGTTTCCAGTCGCACGACATGCGGCTGCTGCAATTGAAGCTCGGCGGCATCTTCGCAGGTGATGATGCGCTCCTCGGCGTCGATATAGGCCGTCATGCAGTTCAGCAGCGTGGTCTTGCCCGAACCGGTGCCACCGGAAATCAGGATGTTGCAACGGCAGCGCCCGATGACGCCGAGAACCCGTGCGCCGGCCGGGGAGATCGAGCCGAACTTCACGAGATCCTCAAGCGTCAGTTTGTCCTTGCGGAACTTACGGATCGTGAGCGTGGGGCCGTCGAGGGACAACGGCGGCGCGATCACGTTGACACGGGAGCCGTCGGCGAGGCGCGCGTCGCATATCGGCGAGCTTTCATCGACGCGGCGGCCGACCTGGCTGACGATGCGCTGGCAAATGTTCATAAGCTGCGCATTGTCGCGGAAGCGGATCGAGGTGAGCTGAACCTTGCCGCCGACTTCGATGAAGACCCGGCCGGCGCCATTGACCATGATGTCGGCGATGTCGTCACGGGCGAGCAGCGGCTCAAGCGGACCGTAGCCAAGAACGTCGTTGCAGATATCCTGGAGCAGGTGTTCCTGCTCCGCGATCGACATCACCACCGCCTTGATGGAGATGATCTCGTTGACGATGTCGCGGATTTCCTCGCGCGCCGAATCCGGATCGAGCTGGGCAAGCTGGGCGAGATCGATCGTGTCGATCAAGGCGCTGAAGATCAGCGTCTTGATCTGATAATAGTCCTCGGAACGTTGGTCGACCTGAGCGCGCGGTTGCGCCTTGCTGGGCTGTGGCGCCGCCTGCGCGATCTTCATTGGCGCCGGCTCTGCGCGCGTCGCCGCCACCACAGGCTCGATGCGCGTCTCCGAGACAGGCGGAGGCACGGCCGCGAGGGGCGGGCGTTGTAAATCGGTTGCGACATTGCCGCGTTTTCCGAACATCGCTTACGCTCTCTTCTTTCCCTTGCTGAGGAACGACAGAATCGAAGGAGCATTCTTGGGTTGCGCCTGCGGTGCCCGTCCGGTCACGACGTGAGCGATTCGCCGGATCGATGCACTGCTTGGCGCGTTCGCCTGCAGTTCGATCAGCATCTGACCGTTGTTCGCGGCCTGCCCGAACAATGCCGGGTCGAAGGACATCACACAGGCGGGCTCGACACCGAGCGTTTCGGCAAAATCTTTGGCCGGGATCTCGGGACGCTTCGGTTGGCCGACCTGATTGAGTACAAGGCGCGGCAATGCATCGTTGGGGCGGTTGTGCTTGAGGGTTTCCATCAGACTCTTGGCGTTTCGCAGTGACGCCAGATCCGGTGTCGCCACTAGCACGATTTCGTCCGACCCAATCAGGGTTGCCTTCACCCACGGCGCCCAGACATGGGGCATATCTACGACGACGCAAGGAGTCGTCTGACGTACGGCTTCCAGTACCGACTCATAGGCGTCGGGATTGGCATCGTATTCCCGCTCAAGCGCCGCAGGCGCCGTAAACAGCGAAAGATGTTCGCCGCGTTTCATCAACAAACGGTCGAGTAGCACATCGTCGAGGCGCTCCGGCGCGGACAGCGCGTCCGCAACGCCTTGACCCGGCTCGTCGTTGAAATCCAGACCGGCCGTTCCGAACGGAAGATCGAAATCGACAATGGTCGTATTGATGTGAAGCTCTTCAGCAATGCAGAAGCCGACATTGTGCGAAAGCGACGAAGAGCCGACGCCTCCGCGCGCGCCCAGGAAAGTCACGATGCGGCCGATCGGCGCGGCACCCGGCTCGAGATAGAGGCCTGAGATCACCTCGATCAGATGCATGGGGTTGAGTGGAGCGACGAGATATTCGCTGGCACCGCGACGCATCAGTTCGCGATACAGTTCGACGTCGTTGACGCGGCCGACGACGATCACCTTGGTCGACGGATCGCAGACATGCGCGAGCTTGTCGAGTTCATCGAGTGCCGCCTGCCCGTTGAGACGGGTCTCGACGATCAGCAGGTTGGGCGTAACGGAGCCGTTGTAGTGGTCGACTGCGCCGGCGATTCCGCCGAGCTGTACGTTCAGATGCGCCTTGGAGAGCCTGCGGTCGGTCCCCGCGCGCTGAAGCGCCGCGCCTGTGTCGGGAAATTCGACGAAGGCGTGGATCGAAATGCGCGGCACCGGCCGCTCATGCGGCTTGGCGCCAAAAGCTTCGGTCTCGGGTGCCTGCAATGTCGTCATATCGCGTGCCTGTTACTGGATCGATGAACTGATGCCCGACTGTTCGGAGGCCTTGTCGGAGGTGTGCTTGTCGGCCTGGGTGACCTCACCCTTTTCGTAGTGCCCTGTGACGGTCGCGCGCCGCGTGGCATCGGACGCATCCATCTGCCGCGGTTCAATCAGATCGCGCGGATCGGCGACCATCGCGGCGAGATTATGCTGCACGGAGCAGCCGAAATTCGGCGGCGGCTGGTTGTCCGCAGTGTCGGCCCAATCTTTCGACCAGTCCTGGCCGCAGGCTTCGACATGTGCAGCGTATGCCATGTAGCCGATCTCGATTCTGCCGTCGCCCGCATCGGGACGCGTTCCGACAAGAATCCGGTCGCGCGGCACGCCCATCGAGGCAAGACGTTCCCCGAAATAGCCGATCGCCGAATTGGCGTCGCCGCCGGACGGTGCGGTGATCGAAATCGCACCATTGCCGCTGTTAAGATACTCGGAGACGAACACGCTGAAATGGGCGGCATCGTCGGGCATCAGCCCCGCATCGGTTGCCGAGAATGGCAAGCGGACGGAACGATAGGACGGTTCCACCGCGATCGGGTGATTGGCGATCGGGTCAGCCATGAGGCCGTCGCCGTCATTAGTCGGGGCCGCGCAGCTTCCCGCAATCAGGAGGGCTGCCAGCGAGCCGAAGCGGATGATGTCTTTCGTCGTCCACATGGCAACTCTCCTATTGAACGATATAGCCGACGGAACCGGACGCGGTTTTCGTGCCGCCGCTGCCGTCGCGTTTGTAGATGGCGCTCAGGCGGCCAAGCAGAAGCGTCTCCGGGTCGGTCGGGATCTGATACCCGTCGGTCGGCAGCGCGAGTTTTGCCTCGGTTGTCGGATTGACGAGATAGGCGCTGACCAGAACCACAAGTTCTGTCTCGTTGTTCTGGAAGTCGCGGCTGCGGAACAGAGCGCCCAATACCGGCATGTTGCCGAGGCCCGGGAATTCCTCCAGCACCTGCTTGGTCGTATGCTGCATCAGGCCCGCAATCGCGAAGCTACCGCCTGACGGCAGCTCCACCGTGGTCTGCGCACGGCGAACCGACAGGGCCGGAATCGTCAGTCCTGGCGCCGTGACGGTCTGGCCGGTCGTTGGATCGGTTGTCGTGCCGCCCTGCAACGTGAAAGCCCCTGTGTTTGTAAGCTCGCTGACTTCGGTCGAGATTTGCAGCGAGATGCGCCCCGCGCTCAGCACGACGGGAGTGAAGGACAGGCCAACGCCAAATTCCTTGAAGGAGATCGAAACGTTGCCCTGGCTGTCACGCCCTGACGGCACGGGAAATTCGCCACCCGCGAGGAAGCGCGCCGTCTCGCCCGATACCGCGGTCAGGTTCGGCTCCGCCAAGACGTGGACAAGACCGATCTGATCCATCGCCTGCAGGACGCCCTGCAGATTGTTCGGGCTGGCGCAGGGAATTGTTGTCGTCTTTTGCGTGATATTGTTGGTCGTCGTCGTGACAACTTGCGGAAGGAAATGAGCGGGACAGACGCTGCCGATGGTTGCGCCGGACGCGTCGCTCAAGGCATGGCCGAGAAGGCCGAACTGATTGCCGGTCGCAGAAATGATGGGAACGCCCGCGACGATCGCGGCTTCCTGGAGATTGACGCCGAACTGCTTGGCGATATTGCGGTCCATCTCGGCGACGCGGACTCTGAGCATCACTTGCTCGCCCGAGCCGATCTTGAGCATGTTGACGACCTTCGTCGGGTCGCCCGCGAAGCGTCCAGCGAGGTCCTGGGCGCGCTGCGAATCCTGAGCGCTCTGCACCGTCCCCGTGAGAACGAAGTTGTCGTTGAGGCCGGACACGCGGATATCTGATCCGGGAATGTTGGAGTGCATCATCGCACCCAGATCGCCAGTGTCCTTTTCGACGCGGATGTCGATCGAAAGTATCTGGCGGCCGGCACCATCAAAGAAAAACGCATTTGTCTGGCCGGTCTTCTGCGCCAGCAGAAAGATGCGGCGAGGCGTACGCACCACGGCATCGACGATTTCGGGATTGGAGACCAACACGTCGCGCGCATCGGCATCGAGCTGAACCACAGTCGCCTTACCGAGACCGAGCGTGATGCGGCGATTGGCATGCGCGCCATCATGCACCGAGACGTTGACGACCCGCGCGCTGGATTCGTCTTGCGCATTGGCGGCGACAGAACTGTCGGCACCGCAACAGAACGCGGCGGAGATCACGAGCGCCAGAAGAGAGTATTTCGGCATGTTGTCTATTCCCCACTCGACGTGGCATCGGCGTGCACGACGCCGTAGCGGATAACAGAAACCTCGCCGCCCGATTCCGATTCGGCGTCGTTGTTGTATTTGGCGCGCGCGGCTTGAACACGATTGTTACCGGCCATCGCGAGGTTGTCGGTCAGCGGGCGCAGCGACAGGGACAGCGTGCCGCTGGCCTGAGCGCGCGCCACGCGTTCCGCCTGGACCGGCGACAGTTCGAGAGTCGCGGTGCGCACATCGGAAACCGGCTTCTGGTTCTTGTCTGGATTCTTGGTATCGGCGAAGGCCTGATCGATCGCCAGAACACGCACATTGTGCAGGAACGTGGTTGACCGGAAGCGGTGTTGTCCGCCATCGGTGACCTGCGAGGTCAACATCAGATCAACCCGGTCGTTGGGAAGAATGAATCCGCCGGCGAGAGACGCGACTGAAATCGTAATCGATACCGCGCGCATGCCAGGCGTCAGCGTGGCCGCCATAAAGCCCGTCGCATCAGAGCGCACGATCTTCGCATCCGTCAGCGGTTCGCCCGCCACGACCGGACTGCGAACAACAGTGCCCTTCACAAGCGTCTCGAGATTCGTGGTGTTGCTGTCGGTGAAGAAGGTCGGATCGATCGATGAGCGCGGCCACTTCTGCCAGCGCACCTGTTCCGGCAGCAATCTCTGTCCTGGCGAGAGATCGCTCGCCGCGACTAGAACCTCGCTGGTCTGAATCGGCGCGGGCATGTGCGCAGCCTTAACGTCCGGCGTCCCGCCGCCGAGCAAACCGCGCGCAAGGAAGGCGGCGCCACCAGCGGCAACCGCGGCGAGACCAAGGACGACAAGACGCGGCGTATTCATCGGGAGAACTCCTTTGTCCCAATCCGAGCATGGAACCCTTTAGAAAATGCTTAAGAAGACGCTGCGCAATTGCTACACGCGCGCGTTGTCACGCAGCAGCGAGCCGAAAGATTTCCGTGTGCGGAAGAACGACAAGCGCGCCAGCGGAAAGAGCGACGCCGTAAGGAATGCCGGATTGCGCATCGTGAAGCCGCAAGAGCCAGCTTTGATGAGCCAGCAAGGCCGGCATCGGAAGGTTTCGTAAACCGATCAGAACGATTGTCAGCGCACCGCCGAACACCGATGTCATCAGGACAAAATCGAGCAGATCGCCGAACCCGAGCCACAGGGCAATGACGGCGAACAGCTTGGCATCGCCGCCGCCGATAAGCCCGAATGCGAATAGTGCGAAGCCGATCGCGAGCCCGACGAGCCCGGCGAGCGTGTGAATTCCAATCACGGCTGGGGCCAATCCGGAAACCGCGGCAAACGCAACGAAAAGCGCAAGCACCGCAGCAGACAAGAAATTGGGAATCGTATAGCTCGCAAGGTCCCAGCCCGCCGAGGTCGCGAGAAGCGCAGGCAGTATGAACAGAACGAGCGCTTCGGCGATCATCAAGTGTCCCTATGGAAATGCGAACGGCCGTCCGCCCGGACGGCCGCTGCATCAAAGCGTCAAATTTCTTTATTTCACGCTACCGGCGACGGTCTGGAACGTAGCAGACAGATTGCTGCCGACGGTCGATACCGCGCCGATAACGACAACGGCAATCAACGCCGCGATCAGGCCATATTCAATGGCGGTCGCGCCGGACTCGTCGCGTGCGAAGCAGGAAAACAGATTGGTCATTGTTGCCTCCAAAAATGTGACACCCCAAGCGATCGGATGGAGTTCACCTCCACCCTTGCATCCTTGAGCGTAAATTCAGGCAGCTAACGATTCTTTAAGGGGCATGGCGGCAACGCGGCGGCGCCGTGTCGAAGCGATACCAAACGCGTCTCAGGCCGGGACTCTCTTGCTTCTGTTTAGGGGTTTTTTACCATCGCGGCGAAATCCGTCCGGACGGCGAAGAGATACCGGGTCTGGAAATGCAAACGGCCGCCCCAAGGGGCGGCCGCCGCATCAGACCCCGAAGGGTACTTACTTCACGCTACCGGCGACGGTCTGGAACGTAGCAGACAGATTGCTGCCGACGGTCGATACCGCACCGATAACGACAACGGCAATCAGCGCTGCGATCAGGCCGTATTCGATGGCCGTCGCACCGGACTCGTCGCGCACGAAGCGAGAGAAAAGGTTTGTCATGTTAGCCTCCAATGCTTTTGACACCCCAGGATGTCCAGCTGGCACCCCATGAGGCCAACCCGGACTGTGTCGCGACATTAGCGACCGACACTTAATGCCGTCTTAAGCAGCGTTGGGCTCAGCGCACGGAAGTGTGTTTGGACGGCACAGAAACGGAACGGTGAAGCCGTTCTCTGCGTTAAATTTCGCGAGTTGTTTACGATAATCGGCAATTTCCCGGCGTGGCGACAAAACCCCGCCGTGCAATTCCCATCAGATTATTCCGTCCGCACGAACGCCGCATGGCATGCATTTGCGCCGCGTTAACGCCGCGGCTGCTAACACGCGGCGAGCCGATGAAGATAGATCGATGCAGCCAGTCCTCAATCGTATCCTTTTGGCCCTATCGGCCGCTATCGTCATGCTGGACGGGTGTTGGCTGATCGCCGGCCATTTTTCCTACGACGCCAGCAATTATGGACTTCTTTTTCTCATGGTGATGCCGCTCGTGGGTGCGAGCGCGTTCTATGGAAGCAGACGCCGCGACGATGCGCTCAATGCCGCCTTGGCCTGTACCGCGTTCCTGATCGTATTTCCCGCAGGCTGCGGCTTGCTGAGCTACCTGCTCCTGACCATAGCGGGGCACCGTATCGATGCTTTACTCGCCACCGCCGATCGCGCGATCGGGTTCGACTGGTCAGGCTTGATGAGGTTTATCGCACAATATCCAAAGACGAACATGATCTTGAAATTGGCTTATGTCTCGGTGTTGCCGCAGACTGTATTTCTCATTTTCGCGCTGGGATTCGGGAAAAGGATCGCCGAGCTTTATCGGCTCAGCCTCGCCCTTGCCATCGGTGCGGTCATAACGCTCGCCGTGTGGACGCTGGCGCCGTCATTCGGCGCCTTTTCCGTTTACACACTTCCCGACTCGGTTGCCGGCAAACTCGGTCTCGTACTGGGCTTCGATTACGGAGCGGCGCTCGTCAAAATGCTGCACGACGGACCGGGCTTCATCTCGCCAGCCGAATTGCGCGGCATCGTGGGCTTTCCGTCTTATCACACGCTGCAAGCGCTGGTGCTGACATGGTATGCGCGCCATCTCAAAATCTGGCGCTGGCCTGCGCTCGTTCTCAACCTGATGGTTCTGGCGGCGATCCCGATACAGGGCGGTCATCATCTCGTTGATGCTTTTGGCGGCGTCGCGGTTGCGGCGCTTTCGATCGCCCTCGCCGGACGGGTGGTTGCTGCGGCAGGAAAACGGGCACTCCCGTCATGCCCGACCGAGCCGGCACTCGCACTATCCCCGCCTGTCGGCGCGCGTTGAAGGCACAAGCGTTAAGGCTTCCTTCACGGCCAAAAGCCTACGCTTTGGAGGAACTAATCCGGGATTTGCGCCATGCGTCTTCGCACCGTTCTGCTTGCAGCCGCTTCGCTCGCCTTTGCCGTTGCACCGGCCCTCTCAGCCGGCACGGTTCAGCCGCCGAAGCATCACAAGCCGGCCGCGCACAAGACGGCCATCAAGAAGAAACCCGCATCGCATATCGATCAGGGGGTTTCAGTGGTCATGGACCAGGTGCGCGTCGTGACGTTTAAGCGTCCTGTGTCGACCGTGTTCGTCGGCAATCCGGTAATCGCGGATGCAACAGTGATCGATCCCTATCACGCCTTCATCCTGGGCAAGGCCTATGGCGTGACCAATCTCATCGCGCTCAGCGCCCAGAGCCAGACGATCGCCAATCAGCAGATTACGGTCGCCAATCGCAACGGTGGCGTCGTCACGCTCAACAAGGGCGCGGCACAGTTCACCTATTCCTGCACGACGGCGCATTGCGAGACCAACCCGCGCCCGGGCGACCAGAAGACCTTCTTCGACGACACCGAAAGCGCCATCGGAACGCATCAGGAGCAGAGCATCCACGCCGCCAGCGCGTCGGCCACGCACTAGCCGACGCCGGCCTGAGGATCGCTTCTCAATCCAGAGCCAAATTGCGCAAACCGAGTAGCACCGCCGCTGCTTGCGCAATGCCCCACAACGTGACTCTGCGGGACGCTAGGTCGAGGCTTCCGGCAGGAGCGGATAGAGAAATTGCTTGCCGAAGCTCGCGGGCATGCGCTCGTCGTCGATGCCGAAATTCTCGGGCAGCACGCCTTCCGGCATGTAGAAGGTCCCGAACATCGCATCGAGGAACGAGAACGTGCCGGCAAAATTGGTATTGCCATGCTCGCGCGTGTGGTGCCAGCGATGGAACACCGGGCCGGCGAAGATATATTTGAACGGCCCCAGCGTCCAATCGAGATTGGCGTGCACGAACGCCGAGGACACGGTCGCAAACGGGCCGACGATCAGGAATACGTCCGGCGTGATGCCGGACAGGAGTGCGGCAACATCCACAGCGACACTACCGAGTAGAATGTTGATGGGATGGAAGCGCGCGGCCGAAATCCATTCCACGTCTTCCGACGCATGATGGACGGAATGGATCCGCCACAGATGACGGCCGTGGAAAGCCCGATGTATCCAGTAAAGGCAGAACTCTGTCCCGAGAAGATAGAGACCCAGTTGCGCCCAGAACGGCAGCAGCGACAACGGCCCGTGGCCGTGGTCGAAAAATTTGACGATGCCGTTCGCGGTGTTAATTCCCAATAGATAGGCCGTGAACAGAACGGTGAAACCAATCCGTCCATAACGCTGGAGCAGCGGGACGACGAGCCAGTAGCAGATGTCCGTCGCGAGGCCGCGCTTCTCCCACCACGGCCTGCCCTTGTTGCCCGGTGAAAGCCATGAGATCAGCGCAAAGCCAATCCCCATCGCGATGAGATAGGGCAATACGCGGCCAAGCGTGTGCGCGATGCCATTGGCGACGGAAATGGCTAGATCGAAATCCATCGATATCCTCTTATCCGGCCACGCGCAGGTTCGTGATCTGCTCGCCGATTGCATTGAAAGTGGAGATGATCTGGTCGGACGATGTCAGGTCGAAATACTTCGTCGTATCGGTCGCGCAATTCTGTAGAACGGTCGAATTACCTTGCGTGCCGTTCAAGTCGACGAAGACCGTGTAGATGATGAAGCCGGCTGCCTTGGCATTGGTGCAAGCAATCGCCATCCGGTTGTCGACCTGGGAACTCTGGTTCGAGCCGTCACCATACCAGCGATCTTGCGTGTTCAAGCCATCGCTAAGCAGGATCATGATCTGCTGCGTGTTCGCGGGCAGCGCTGCCGCGCTCATCGGAACGCCCTGCGTTTGCGACTGCCAGCCCCAGGCAAGACCCACGGTTTGGTTGGTCGAACCGCCGGCCACCATGGCGTCAACCTCATTGCTAAGTGTTGTCCAGTTGTAGGTCAGGCCGAGGAGCGCGGCCTGCACGCAGGACGGCGAGTTCTCCGCAACCATCATGGTCGACACCGTGCCAACCACTGGCGTTGTATTTTGGGTATCGTAATTTTGCGCCCGATCGGTGACGCAGCCGCCCCAGGTGTTCTTGTTGTTGGTGACCCAGGCGTGCGTGTAGCCGCCGCCGCTCTTGGTCACGCTTGTCCAACAGCCATTGTAATAATGACCGACTGCATTGTCGCTGGGACAGATGTAGCCTTTGTAGGTTCCGCTATTGGGTATCGAAGTCGCCTTTGCACTGCCATTGGTAGGATTGGCCTGACAATGGAAGCCGTTGCCGCTGTCGCTATAGGGGCAGGTCGACCCCGGTCCGATGCTGGAGGATGGCGCAGGTGTCGGCGCCGCAAGCCAGTCGCTCCAATCCAGCCACGTTGCTGTCGAGTAACCGGTTCCAATCTTCACGTCACGAGCAAACGGCGTGATTGATACCTGCACGTCACCCGGATTGATGGCAACGCTCTGCAGCATCGAAAGGAGAGAGTGGCTCGCAGTCTTGAGAGCGCTTATCTTTGTCGTACCGGTCTTGGAGTCGGCCTGGGTCATCGAGCCGGTGTTGTCGAGCACCAGCGAAACCCACAATTTCTGCTGACCCCAAACCACGTTTGAAGATGCAACGATCGTGAACTTCTTGTAGCCGACCACGCTCATCAGAACGGTCGGCATCGGATCGCTGCAGCTGACCACAACCGATTGACCGACCTGCACGACATTGACCGGCGTCGGTGTACCGTAGGACGAATCGATCTTGTAGTTGGCGTTGAAATACTGTTGCGCCAGCGTCTTCATTTGCGTGGCGTTCAGGCCGGGCGTTCCACCGACCGCCAGCGCCGCGGCGTCGAGCGCCTGAATAAGCTGAGAATGCACGAGCATGCCGCGCGCGAGATCGAGGCCGGCGCCCGCGGCTACCGTCAACGGAACAAGTGAAAGGCCGAAAATCATGGCCACATTCGCACGAGTCGAGTGCCGGAAGCCGGCGATATGCCTGCCGAGGTTCACCGCCACGCGCGACGCCGAGACGCGAATTCTGGTACCGATCGACATGGTTCCTCACGCGCGAAGCCCGAAGTCAAATCATCGGTGGGATCGCGCGCGAATACCCGCACATTCCGGGAGGATGGTTAGGTCGCTGTTAACGTCGCCGGAGAATTTCGAACAGCGTAAATGAAGATTAAGGTTGCCCTAACAGCAGTTCAATCCGGCCGCCGTGGTTAAGCGTTCCTTTAGCACACCGAGAGCTTTCGCTTCGTCCGATGTCCGTTCCGGCATACTGAAAGACGCGGCAGAGGCTGGAACATCCTATCGTGCTTGCGGTGAAATCGAACAGTCACCTGCGCCGGATCGCGGCGCGGTGGCAGAGGGACGGCTCTTCGGGCAACGCGCTCGTCGAGTTCGCCATGATTGCGCCGCTCTTTTTCCTCCTGATGTTCTCGATCATGGAAATCGGCATCATCTTCTTCGCGCAATCGACGCTGCAGCACGCGACCGAAATCGTTGCTCGCCTGATCCGCACCGGCCAGGTTCAGGGACAATCGCTGACCCAGACGCAAGTCCGCCAGATCATCTGCAACAATGCCGCGCCGCTTATTCCTTGCAACGGAAACCTGTACGTCGATGTTCGTGCATTCACGAATTTCGGCGGGGTGGTCTTCACGCCGCCGCTGGACGGCAATGGCAATGTGTCGGGGATGAACACCTTTCAGCCCGGAGTGGCTTGCAATGTCGTGCTCGTGCGCTCGTTCTACACTTGGCCGGTGTTCACGCCGGTGCTGACGCCTTTCCTCAAGAACATGGCCGGCAACAAGCATCTGATCTATTCGGCATCGACGTTTCGCAATGAACCTTACTCGACGGGGCTGAGCGGATGCTGAAGTCGTTCCGGAAATTGCGCCGCGCGGACAGCGGCATGGCAATCGTCGAATTCGCGCTTGTGCTGCCGGCGATGCTGGCGCTTGCCTTCGGCGGGCTTGAAGTGACAAATGCCCTTATCTGCAAGTCTGACGTCAGCAACATGGCCAGCAGCGCCGCCGACCTGATCGCACAGGAAAGCCAGGTCAACACCACAGACATGAACAACGTGTTCTCGGCGCTCGGGTCGCTGATCTATCCGTTTCCCACCGCCGGCGCCAAAATCGTCATCACAAGCGTGATCGATGACGGCCATGGCGGCGGCAAAGTCGATTGGAGCCAAGCCTACAACGGAACGGCGCGGGCGCAAGGTTCTGCAGTTACCGTTCCAGCCGGCCTGATTACGACCGGCGGCAGCGTGGTGTTGTCGGAAGTGACCTACACTTACACGCCGCTCAAAAGTATTTTCGTGAAAATGCCCATCGCGATGACCAACACATTCTACAGCCATCCGCGGCGCGTCGCGCAAATCAAATGGGTGACCGGTTAGGCTTTCTCCGGCCGCGGGCGCATTAGCCCTTCCTGAACAACTGAAGCGACCAGCGTTCCGTCGCGGCGATAGATCGCGCCGCGATTGAAGCCGCGCGCGCCCGACGCGCTTGGGCTGTCTTGCGCATAGAGCAGCCAATCGTCGAGGCGAAACGGATGATGAAACCACATCGCGTGGTCCAGGCTCGCCATCTGAATTCCCGAATGCCAGTCGACGCCGTGAGGCAACAACGCCGTATCAAGCAGCGACATGTCCGACGCATAGGCAAGAACGGCCTGCTGAACGGCGATGTTATCCGGCAGCGCTCCCGTTGCCTTGATCCAGATATTGTCAAACGGCTCGCTCTTGGTGCGCTCGAAGATGCCGCGCGGTTTCACCGGACGCATCTCGATCGGGCGCGGGCGCAGCATCCATTCGCGCGCCTCGGCAGGCATCTTGTCGATCTCGCGCATGCGCAGCGTGTGTTCGTCGGTCAGAGTTTCCGGCGCGGGGACGTCCGGCATGCCGAATTGATGCTCATAGCCTTTCTCTTCGAGCTGGAACGATGCCGCGAGATTGAAGATCTGCCGGCCGTGCTGGATGGCCACGACCCGGCGCGCGGTGAAGCTGTTTCCGTCCCTCGAGCGGTCGACTTCATAGAGGATCGGGACCTTGGGATCGCCCGCGCGCAGAAAATAGGCGTGGAATGAGTGGCAGACGCGGCCCTCGACGGTACGGCCTGCCGCGACAAGCGCCTGGCCCAGAACCTGCCCGCCAAAAACCCGTTGCATCCGGTCTTTGGGCGACACCCCGCGAAAGATGTTTTCCTCGATCTTTTCCAGATCGAGCAGGTCTAGGACTTCTTCTATGGGCGATTTCGCAGCTGCACTCATGGGTTTCCCCATAGATGCGGTATGCGTGCGGCGCAAGATGTCAAAAAGGCGTCACAAAAACACGGCAAAGGCTTTGCCTTGAGGTCGGGCCAGCCTAGAAAACCGGCCGGTACGCCCCTTACTGCAGCAAAAGCCCGAGCAAGGATCTTCATGGCAAATCTGCTCCTCGAACGCGCCGCCCATCAGCGGCCCGCCATCACCAAGCGTGGCGCGCTGGAGAGAATTTTTACCCTTATGTTTCAAGGGTTTGTATACAACCAGATCTGGGAGGACCCGGATGTCGATCTCGACGCTCTGGAGCTGAAAAGCCATCACCGGCTGATCACGATCGCATCCGGCGGCTGCAATGTGCTGAACTATCTGGCCGCCGATCCGGCCAAGATCGTCGCCATCGATCTGAACCCCAACCACATCGCGCTGACGCGGCTTAAACTGTCGGCGCTGAAGAATCTGCCGACCTATGAGGAGTTCTTCCGCTTCTTCGGTCAGGCGAACGACAAGGCCAATCGCGACGCCTACGACAATTTCGTGAGCGAACGTCTCGACGCCACGACGCGCAATTATTGGGAAAAGCATATTCCGCTGCATGGTCGCCGCATCAACATGTTCGCGCGCAATCTCTACCGCTACGGATTGCTCGGCCGGTTCATCGGCATCCTCCATGTCGCAGCGCGCCTGCATGGAAAGAAGCTGGACGGAATTCTTTCCGCGCGCACCCCGGAAGAGCAGCGCGCGGCGTATGAGCGCACGATCGCGCCGCTATTCGACTACAAATCCGTCAAGCTGCTGTCGAAATCCCCGATGTCGCTCTACGCACTCGGGATTCCTCCGGCGCAATACGACGAACTCGTTTCGACCAACAATGGCAGCGCTATTGAGTCGTTGCGCGACCGCGTCGAACGCCTCGCCTGCGACTTCCCGATCCATCAGAATTACTTTGCCTGGCAGGCGTTCGGCCGTGGCTACGATGTGGAAAATCGTGAAGCGATTCCGGCCTATTTGCGCCGCGAAACCTACAATGTCATCCGTACGCGGACGGAGAAGGTCGAGATCCATCACGCCTCGCTGACGGATTTCCTGTCGCAGCAGCCGGCGCAATCGATGCATCGTTACGTTCTGCTCGATGCACAGGACTGGATGAACCCGGACCAACTTTCGTCGCTCTGGGCGGAGATCGATCGCACGGCCGACACGCGCGATGCGCGCGTGATCTTCCGAACGGCCGGCGCCGATTCGCCGCTGCCGCGCAAATTGCCTGCCGAACTTCTGGCGCCATGGACATATCTGGAAAGCGAAAGCCGCGCCTGGCATGCGTGCGATCGTTCGTCGATCTATGGCGGCTTCCACGTCTATGCCCGCCGTGCGCTGTCGTGAAACCGTGACTGCGTCCGGCAATCACGCGGCATTGATGGACCGCATCTATCGTCGCCAGCGCCACATCTACGATTTCACGCGCAAGTACTATCTGTTTGGCCGCGACACGCTGATCGATTCGCTGCAGCCCAAGCCGAAGGCCCGCATCCTGGAAGTCGGCTGTGGAACGGCACGGAACCTGGTTCGGCTGGCAAAGCTCTATCCGGGTCGGCGATTATTTGGACTGGATGCTTCGGAAGCCATGCTTGAAACTGCCGCCCAGAATATCGCGGCGGCCGGTTTAGAAGGGCAGATTCGGCTGGCGCATGCCTATGCTGCTGACGTAAGCGCGAAACTCTTTGGCGAAGACGCGTTATTCGACGACATCTTCTTTTCTTACAGTCTGTCCATGATTCCCGATTGGAAGCAGGCTCTTAGGGTCGCCGCCGAGGCGCTCGGCCCTGGTGGGCGCATCCACATCGTCGACTTCGGAGACCTCAAAGGCTGCCCTCGCCTCGCGCGCCGCGCCCTGCTCGGCTGGCTCCGCCTATTTCATGTCGAGCCGCGGATTGAGTTGCTCGAGACTCTCGAACGAAATTCCGATAATTTCGCGGAATTTCAATTACTTATGGGTCGCTATGCATTCATCTTAACCAGCGTGGCATCAGGGCTTTCCAGCTCCGCATTGCCTGTGGCGTGATGGTCACAGGGACCGGACAAAACTCGCGTAAGAAGCCTCAAATGCATTGTAATCGCGGCTCCCTGGGAAGACTCTGCCAGTTCCAAAGGATATAACAATCCTGAAGTCTGACGGGGGGGTCCCTGCCCGTCGTATTATATAGCGAGGGTAGAAATGAAACTTCGTTCGATCGCCTTGGCGGGCGCTGCTTTGATGGCACTCTCCGTGCCCGCAGCGGCAAGCGATTACACCGGCTGGTACCTTGGGTTGGGTGCGGGCTATTCCGATCCCATGCTCGTTCATGTCCGGACTCCGTCCGGCGATGGTACCATCCCCTACGATAACGGCGTGCTGGCGACGTTCGCTGCCGGTTACAAGTGGGATGAGAATATCCGTACCGAACTTGAGCTCGGCTACGAGTATCACGCGACCGATCATGACACCGTGGGCGGCTTCGAACGCGGCGGCGGCATGACCGTCAAGTCGGCGATGTTGAACATCGTCTATGACTTGCCGCTGTGGCATGGCATCACTTGGTCGATTGGTGGTGGTGTTGGTGCTGGCGCGGTGCTGATGGACAGCACGCAGGGCGTCCGCCTGATCTACGGCCAGAAGACCGGCTTCATGTGGCAGGGCATCACCGGCCTGTCATTCGCTCTTTCTCCTGCGGTCGATCTGTTCGCAGATTATCGTTTCCGCTCGTCTGAGGTGGATGCGGATTACCAGTCCCAGATCCCCGGCCTGAGCCCGATCCATGTGAATGACGTTCGTACGAACGTCGCTCTCGTTGGCTTCCGCTGGTACCTCGAGCCGCCGGCTCCGCCGCCGCCGCCTCCCCCGCCGCCGCCGCCGCCTCCGCCTCCTCCGCCGCCCCCGATGGTGAAGACGTTCATCGTCTTCTTCGACTTCGACAAGTCGAACCTGACGGAAAAGGCGCAGGAAGTTGTCGCCGAAGCGGTCAAGGCTGCAAAGACGCAGGGCATGGTCAAGGTGATGGTGACCGGTCACACCGATACGGTTGGCTCGGATACCTACAACCAGGCTCTGTCTGAGCGCCGCGCACAGTCGGTCAAGGATGAGATGGTCCGTGAAGGTCTTGATGGCGGCTCAATCGCCATCGAAGGCAAGAGCTTCCACGATCCGCTGGTTCCGACTGGTCCGGGCGTGCGCGAGCCGCAGAACCGCCGCGCGGTCATCGACCTCGGCGGCTGATAGATCGGGTTAGTTCCCGTAGTGCAGAGGGCGGATCGCAAGATCCGCCCTTTTCATTTGCGCACGCGGTTGATGCCGTTGATCGCCATCGGCAGCTCGGAAAGCCGGCGAGCGTTAACGCATGTGAGAGAAGATCGGTTTCCGGGCTACTCTTTGGCCGGGTCCCGGTTGCGGGAGCGGCGGTCTTCCCGCGGAGCTTGGCCCTTAAGCCGGGTGCTGATGCTGGTTGCGGGGACAGGATTTGAACCTGTGACCTTCAGGTTATGAGCCTGACGAGCTACCGGGCTGCTCCACCCCGCGATAAGTATTTTTCTCTTATTTTTCAGCTATTTGCTTCGATCTATTTTTCTCGCTCAAACTCATCCGAATCAGACTGGGTAAGTTTTTGGGTAAGAAAACGGGGCAAACGGCCTTCTGCACTCGGTTGGGAGCTATACTCTCAACCCCGGTCTACGGCGAGGAAATTATATTACACAATTTCAAAGGCTTAGAGACTCAACTGAATCGGCCACCGCAAAACCTCGCATAGCATCCGCCAGCGGCCATAAGCGGTCGAGGCGATTTTTCGGGCCGTAAACATGCCGGCGTCGGCCGAAGGCGATAATTCTGCTCTTAGCGGCCTCCAAAGGCGATTTTCCGGCGCTAAGGACAGCGGCCCGCAGACACGCGGGACTTCCCCAAACTTTCCCACTTCGAGCATGTGCTCCCGATCGATAGACCGGGTTTCTATCGATCATCTCGAATGCATTCGCTGCAGGCGACTAGGCCGAGAGCAGAAGACCTTCGAGGCCGTCTACCGTCGTTGCAGGGGGTTAGCCTTGCGCTGAACCCCTGCCCGTCGGCGAGGCCGGGGTTACCAAGGGGATGAGCCGTCGAGCAGCCTGCGACGCCGACCGGTGTGCTCTCCTTCCGTTCAAGGTTGCTTCGGCTCGATCGGGCTTTGCTCTTGCCGGATCGTGAATTTCAGATCCCGGATGATCCATTCAGTATCAGGTTCGGGCAAATGCTCCTGCGTTCCGCCCGGTGCTTCGTACTTCTTGAGGAGCGTCATGAAATCGGCCAGCTTGCGATCTTGCGGCATCTGCTGCTTTGCAAGTTCTATGGCATTGAAGAACTGATTCCAGTTTGCGTAGGTCGTGTCATCGCCCTGCGCCAAATCCTTCAGCGGATATGCATAGTGCCTCGATATCACGAGACGGTATACCGACAGGGGCGGAAACTTTCTGGGTAGCTGGAGAGATTGCCGAATTCCGGTCTCACCTACTGTTTCGATCCAATTGGCTACCGATGAAAGCCAGCGGCTCGTATCGTCCCTCAGGCGCGTTGTGCGAACCTGCCTAGAATGCAGGTTAGCACCATAAAGCTCCTGGTGTTTCAGCTGGCAGAGGAAAACCGTTCCAGTCGCTTCCTCCATGGCGACGAGGTCGATATCTGTAAGCACACGGCCACCCAGCCTGATCTTGATATTTTCAAGGTATGTAAGTCCAGGAAAGCCGTCGTTGAGAACACGTTTGATGGCAAGTTGCATGGACCTTTCACGAGACCTTTGATGCCTGTCGTAATCACCCGGAAAATGAAATCTAAGAGAATCGAGAAGAAATTGCATCGAGCTGGAGCCCGCCGCGGCCTGGCATCTTATGTGATCGTGATCAGAGCACTGGATCATCAGAGGTAGTGGAGAACCTGCACGTGCGAGAAGGTTCGTGCTCCGTCTGCTGACGGACAGCACCTCGAATATCTTTCGAGCTTCTTCCAGCGTGGTCTCCTCGTATCCCTCGTAAGCGGAGCCGAAGTAGTCCAACGCATCCTTGATGCTTTCAACAAAGCCGCTGGTTTCCGATGATATTGTCAAAACGTTTTCAAGCTTGATCGTCGGCACCTTTTTGATCAGTGCTTCTGCGAACCGTTCATGACGCGCGAAAAGAGAGAGCACGTAGGTCAGCGCGAGAACATATTTCTGAAAGGGTATGCCGGCGAACTTGGTTGCGTAATGAAACGTGTCATAGCCGTCGAACAGCTGGATTTCATGTGAAGCGATGCCGAAGAAGTATCCATCAAGAAGCGGGTCTGCGTCATAACCGATAAAATGTTCATGAAAGGGGTAGACGAGTTCAGTCAGAACCTCTTCGACATTCCTGCCCAGCTTTTGGCCGAACTCCGAATTCATGAGTTCGGCAAACCTCCTTTGCGATTCATTTCTGTAGTGGTCCGAAACGACTCTCTCGTAGTAGTCATCATCCGGAATCGACGCAGGCAACGTAAATAGAAACTCGTTCCGGCCAGCGAGCTCGATGTGGCAGAGTCCGGTTGCCGTCGTTTGTGCAATCCGTCGTCCATGCTCGATCATGCCGAGGCCAGCAGCAATCTTCAGAACCGGAGTTGTTATGCTTCGATCGCGACGAAAAAGAACTGTTGGAACGTCGAAAGATGACCGGGCCTCAAGTGAGAGCCTGATAAGACGAGTGACGCCAAGCTGAAGAAGATAGAATTGTTCTTCCTGCTCCATGCTCGGCGTTTCGGCACGCGCCATGTTATAGTGAAACCAGTCGAGCTCGTTGATAGCTGCCCTCAAAATGAGACCGAGATTGTCGGCCGCTAGTGCTGGCATGAACATCGCCTCTTCTGCAGCGAGCGCATCAAGAAACCGGCTGACAAGCTCGTTCATGGCCTCGGCGTCACTTGTGCGGGGCTATGCGCCCCCGCTTTCGACCCGGTCTGGCCGACTGATCGGAAAGCCGCCGGTTGTAGGCACACCATCTGTCTTCCAGAACGTTGGAGGCAGGGCGATGTCTGATTGCGACGCGCAAGGTCGCGCCTTCGAGCATCGCATATCCCGATGCGAGAGCCTCCGGATGGAAGTGAACCGTCAGCGTCTGCGGATTGATCCCCATCAGATCGAGATCGAAAAGCGTGTGCAGGTCGGCACGGAGAAGGAGCCCATTCCGCAGATTGTTGCTGGCATCTCCCTGATGCGGCCAGATATGCGCGGCTTCAACAATGGCAAAAAGCGCACAGCCGCTGGCCATGCAATTCGCACCATATCTGCGAGCGAGCCCGTCACGGAATTTCTTCTGGCCGCGACGCCTCTTGATCGAAGCAATCACGGACGCACGATTGTCCGTGGCGGATGTGTCGGGGTCCTGTTCGTCATCAGCTTCGCCAAGAGCGTCATCCGGCCGAGGGCAGCTCCCTTGGGCTGCGGAAGCAAACAGTCGGAAAAGCTCCGGCTCGGCTTTCACCAGCATCGTTTCCAAGAGGCGTGGATCAACCTCCTCGATCGCAAGCTGATCATTGGGACGAAGGGCAGCTCTCTTGAGGCGGGTGGCAGGTATTCCGGCCGGCGCTGCCTGAAAGGTATTGCTATAATCAGCCTCGAAGGTGGTGACATTGACAGTGTCCACGATCGGTTCGTCAAATTCGTGGCCGTCCTTCATGCACCTCCAGTGCGGCAGCTTCGTCTGTCTTTCCTTGATATTGGGCGATTTGCATGTGGGACAGCGACGCCGAACCTTTGGAGCTGATCCGGATGTCACTTTCTCGAGGATCGCGACGCCGGTCAGAAACTTGCGATCCCTGATGAATACGAGATCGCCCGCAGCAAGCTGGCGGCAATTGGGAACATGGCTGTCATAGCGGTAGATGCGCCGCGGATCGTCCTGATAGCCTGCATTGCCCCCATATTGCCGGTCGTCACCGAGTGCCGTAAGTGCCCACGCGCGCATCAGCCATGCCCCCAGTGGTCAGACAAGTTCGAGTCCAATCTGGCAACCTTCGCCGTGAAGCTTTCGAAGCGTCTCCATGGCCAGGAGACTCTGCTTTTCGCTGGGAAGCTTGCGGGGCATGGCCGCAGCCGTCTGAAGTATTCCGATCTCCATAGGCGTCAACGATTTGCGCTCCACGCCCCAGTCGAGAACAGTTCGCCAGAATTCACCACCCGCCTTCACAACTGCGCTCTGGGCATCGATGCCATTGAGCATCTTCTGGTCCTTGACAGCGGTACGCTTGCCTTCGCGCTCTTCCTCCTTGCTCACAAGCTCGTTCTTCAGAGTCGCCGGCCACCCGATTTTCAATCCCGATACCCTGTTCCAGCAGGCCTGCTGCTTCGCCCATTCGGTGACGTTGCTGACGTTTGACGGAGTGTCCACGATTACGTCGTGAACTTCCTTTGCCGCTATCGTGAGGGCTTCACGCAAGACTGGACTAATCGCCTGCTTTTTCCATATGGCATCGAAATCGACCGAAAGGCCGAGCTTGTCCACATCATGGGCGAGCTTGGATATCGCATAGGCGACGACATTTGCGCGATAACCGCCCTGATACCAGGGCTGCTCGGTGACCAGCTTTTCGACTTCAACAAAGATGATGGCCTTCGCAACCGAGTGGCGGAAGAAACTCTCATTGAATAAATCGGGGTTCCTGTCCCATTCCTTGCCAATGGACTGCGCAAATTGCACAAAGTTCTTTTGAGCACCACGGCTGACAACGTCGGGCAGGCCCTTCCAGAGATTGAGGTATTTTCCCAGATCGGTCTTGGAGAAGAGTTGCGACTTCGGATATTCGAGATCGAACTTCTTTCGCTGCGCGTCGGTAAGACTCGCCCTTGCGTCCTGGTACTGGCCGCGCGCTCTCTCGTAGAACCATTTTGACTCGCGAAATGTGCCATCTGGCGAAGGCGCAAAGAGACGCCGTGAAAAATCCTCCATCCGGACGTGGAAGGGATGGTTGGCGAAGAAGTCTGCCGCATTGACGCGATTCTGGCTGTTTGCAAATTCCGAAATCTTCGGAACGATTTCGAGTGACTTCTCGCTGTCTACAATCGACAGTTTCATCTGCACGAAGACCCGTGACAGATCCACTTCCTTCTTTCTGCTCGCGGCGTGAATCGAAGCTGTCGTCTGTCCGCCATTCACGATCTGAAGGTTCTTGAAACCGGTGAGGAGGAGTCCGCTCTCCGACTCTCGGGTCGTGACAGCCTCCGCGGTTGCCGTAATTCCGTTGTTGTAAGCGAAGAACATCTCCGGATTGTGCTCTATGGTATTTCTGATCCCCTTGTTGATGTTGCCCCGCGCCTGGAGGAAGACGCGCACATTCTGCTCAAGCAGGCGGGCGCCCCATCTGTCATAAATCCTGGCGAGCTGTATACCCGGCACGGCCACGAGATACGCCTCATAACCTGCATTGCTCAAATGGGCCGGAAGCGCCGACATCGGGCCACCAAAATCTGCCTCAAGGTCGATCTCAATCTCTTCGCGTCCATGGCCGGACGTGGCAAACCGATAGAGACGTCCGAGGTCCCACACACTATATGTGACAGGAACGTCCTTGAGCGTATCTGCCTCACGGCCGTCAACGCGGGTGCTCAACATGCGATTGCTGACAAGAAAGAGCCGAACCTTGGAAACTGTGGGCCATCTGGCTGAAATCATATCTGCAAGGCCGAACGCAGGGCCCGTTTCCTCAAGGCCGTCCCGGAAGGAGCGGTCGAGCGATCTTGAGAGGAAACTGTAGACGCGCTTGAACAGTGCCTCCATTTCGGTGGCCGTGAGCGTCGCTACCTCTGACGCCTGGTGGAAGTCGGCAATGATCAGACTCAGAACGCCATCGGCACCTGTCGGGTCTCCGCCATAACCGTCCACCCTCGTCGCCCGGTTCGGCGATACGTATGGCGTGCGATCGGCCGTTTCCAGTTCACCTGCCTCAACAAGCTGATCACAGAAAAGGCCGAAGAAGGCGTCTTCGGCGTAGCGACCATCGGCATCTGCCGAGACCAGGATGTCCTGAAAGAACTCCTGATAGAACTCGGCGATCTCAATTGCCATTGCCCGCTCCGGTCAATGCTCTGTCGAGAAACTCCGGTGTTGCAGCGAAGGCTTCGCACTCCATGAGCGAGAGCGAATATCGGATGTTCGATATTCCTGCGGGTGCATCGTGCGCGGACAGACGCGGAAATCCGTCATTGACCCGATAGATGCGCGACCGGCCCGAAATCCACCGAAAGGCCGAATAGTCCTGTTGCCAGTCAAACCCGGTCGCCAGCAGACGAGAATCGAGCAATTCGATCACTCCCTGATCGACGGACTCGACGCGTTCGCGAACGCGTCGCGCGATATCCGTTACCGTGAAGGCTGTCGTGTCGCTCGACGGAGCGCTGCTTATATCGACGACGTACAGAAAAAGAGAGTCCAGCCCCGAATTGTCGAGCTGATGTTCGGAAGAAATTGCAACGAAGGGTGTTGCGCCTCCACGTCGTGCCTTTGCCTCGATGCAAGTCCGGCCTATCTCGAAGTCCTTGGGTGCATCAAGCGGACCACGCCATGCTTCCATGGCTTCGCCGGGCGAAAATCGGGATAGAAGGTGACGCTCCAATACCAGCAATTCTCCGATCAGGCCCTTCTGCTCTTCCTCGGACAACCGGCCGATATTCCCTCCGCGAAGAAGATGATGCCAGCGCCATGTTCTGGCCAGGGCCAGTTCGACTGCCTCCCGTTCAGATTCTGCGGCAGATGTTGCTGAAACAATATCCCGGCAGAGCTGTTCGAAAATCGTGCGCTGATTGCTGTCTGAAAGGCGAAAGACGAGCATCTTGTCATGTCCGTCATCCGCATCGGTTTCCGTGATCTCAAGGCCATTGAGAGTCGGAAGACGCGAGACAGGTTGTGAGTCAGAAGCATGCCGAAGGATGAGCAGGCACTTTCGATCGACGCCCTTCGCCCAGTAGAAATTCCATTGCAGATGTTCATCGACGCGACGCGCGCTGACCCTTGTCGCCTCGTCCGGCGTCGCCAGATCGGCCCATGGATCATTCATTGTCGGCTCCGGGTTCCTCGTCTTCGGCTTCCTCGGGGTAGTTTTCACGCATCCATGTCGTATTCACGACGAACTCGACGCGAGACTCCTCCATCGATGTCTTGGGGAAACTGATGCTCCAGGCCACGACAGGTTCCTCCCTGTCCTTGATCTGCAAAAGATGGATGATAAGAAGAGGACGGCTCCGCTGTTCACGATAGATGAGGTCGGGATAGTTGAGCGGCTTGCCCGGCTCCTCCTCGAGAACATTGGCGGCGCGATAGGCATGTTCGGCATTTCTGCGCTGCTCATCGGTCAGACCCGCCCTCTCAACACCACGGGAGGCGACACGGGCATTGTCGGTGATGCGAAGCATGCGCGCATCACTTCTTCTGCCGGTTTTTCGGAACTGGCAGATGATCGGCACGCCAAGCCCGTTGTCCGTGTGAGTCTCCGGACCTTCGTTTCTCAGGCTCGCGAAGAGCACGTCCCACGATGACAACTCGGTGCCTGCACGCTCCTGGATGTAACGGCGCACAGGACCAGGGTCTGTGTACATCGATCCCGGATGATTTTGAAAGCCGGCCAGAAATCCGAGGACGGATTCCGCATTTATTCCGCCAAGCAGCCAACCGCCGGAAATACGTTGTGCTGCTGTCAGAGGCTTGCCCTCTCTTGCAAGCCTTTCTGCAAGTCGATCGACAGCCGACCGATTGGCCCGCAGGCTGTCTTCATCGCGCTTCAGCACCACCGTTTCGATGAAGCTGTTGCCGAGACCGATATTGACGACAAGCCGCTCTCCCGATCCCATCTTGTTGCGCGCTGTTACGATGAGCGTGGTTGGATGGCTTCTGACCTTCAGGCCGAAGTCCTCGGGTGTGCCACTCGCTGCTTCCATCTTGCGCAATTCCTCGCGCAGCATCTCGATCGATTCCGCAACATAGGAATACCAGCCTTCGGCTTCCTCCAGCATCCAGATGCGACAGAGATCGTCATATTCGGGTCGGTAACCAAACCATCGGCCCATCTGCATCAAGGTGTCGTACATCATCGAATTTCGAAGGAAGTAGCTGATCATCAACCCCTCCAGCGTCAATCCGCGCGAGAGCGAGAAGCCTCCGACCGCAATCACGTTCAAGCCGGTTTTTTCATGTTCCGCATAGTTTAGAGTGCCAGAGGAACGGCTATTGACCTCGACGGCCTTTATGGGCGCGGCGGCTTCATTGAGCTTTTGCTGGATGTCGGACCAGGAGAACTCGGTCATCTCGGCATACTCGGATTCATAGACTTCGTGGAGGGCTGCGATCTCGGGGTCTTTCAGCGCCTCTGATGACGGCAAGGCTCCGTTGATGCGAGCACTTGCCTGCATTCGCTCCAGCCTGCTGTGTACCTCGTTCCTGATCTGACGCTGGACATCGGTAAAACGCGAGGCGTTGATCAGCATCGAACAATGCTGATTGACGTGTCCCCGCAGGAGTCGAATTGCGCGGGCGACTACAAAGGACCTGACAGCCTTCACAAGGCTTGGCGGCAGTCCGGCAACAGGCAGTTCCTTGGTATGCACAAGTGGCAGGGTGTCTTCATTGTCATCGATGTGCCGAACGAACCTGCCGGGCTCCTGAATGAAAACGCGGCTTGGCCCGAAGTAGTTCGTCGGCGGGTCAAGGCTTACGATGAAATTGCGCGGGAAAAGGTCTTCCCTGTACATCTCGTCGTCCGTGTCGGGGTCGATAAAGATGTTGGCAAAGGGAGTTGCCGTGTATCCGATGTAGCAGGAGCGCGCGAACATTCGAAGAAGACTTCTGATATGTCCGTTGATCCTCGACACTTCGCCCTTGTCGTGACCGATATTGATCGAGGCATTGTCGGCTTCGTCGTCGATCACCAGCATGGGTGCATCGACTGTCTGGCCTCCTCTGCTGGCGTTATGTTCTGCCAGCCACTCAAGCAGGTTCTTGAGTGTGTTTGAATTCTTCTTGATGACAAAGATGGCCGGCTCGTTAAGATTCTGCAGCGGGACCCCCACGCTGGTCGCCATGGCCTTGCTGAAATCCTTCAGCGAATTGGTGAACGTGACGGGCCGACGCGTCTGATCAAATCGGCCGACGCCGACAAACTTCTCATCGTTGCGGGAAAGAAGACGCGCGCTGTCTCGCCCGACAAAACCCTCGTCAATCCGGAGCTGGGTCTGGTTGCGCAGATTGTTGTGAATACCGGCGATGACAATGATGAGACGATAGCCTGCGTCTGCGGCCTTGCAGATGAGGCCCGTGTAGTTTGCGGTCTTGCCGGATTGCACATGGCCGACCACCATGCCTCTTCTGTCCCATGGTCCCGGCTTGGATGGATTTTCGAGGAGTCCGAGAATGCGGTCGGTCACATCATCGAGCGTCGCTGTAACCTGGGTCGAAAAATGTTTTTCTGTCAGGAGCTTTCTGTATCTCGACCAGTAGTAGGGATTGATGTCAGGCTTCGCGTTGTCGAGCCACGGTTCGAAATCCTTTTCGGTGAGAACGGAACCGATTGTCATGGTCACGCCATGACGTGCCTCAAATCTTCTTGCGAGAAATTCTGCTGTTTCGTCGTCAACCGCGCATGTATCGATCACGCGGAAGCGCGCGATGAGTTCGCGAATGCGCTCGGGTGTCGGATTGGCTTCTCTTGCGAGAAAGCCCTCGACGGCGATTTCCAGATTTTCAAGATTGGCGGCGTTCTCCGGCATTTTATCCCCCTTCGGCGTTCATCTGCTCAATCAGCGCTTCCGCTCGATCCCAGTTCGAGCGAAACGGCTCGGCGAAAGGCAGCATCTGTCTGATCTCCGTCATGCGAAGGCCTGAGCCTTGCAGTTGCGCAACGGTGATGGTCACGGCGTGGCCGAGAGCCTCATCAGACAGCTTGTTGCCTCCGACCTTGTCCGGTTCTCCTCCAAGATCGGCGAACAGGGTGTCCATCGGCAGAGCCGACCCCATGATCTCAAGAATGTCCCCGAATTTCCGCTGCAGATCGGCGGATTGAAGCTGGGAGGAAAATGTCGAGATAATCGGGTGGTCGCGATTGATCCGATAAACGATCTCGCCCTTGTCCTGAACGCGGTTCCAGACTGGAAGACGATTGTCGGAAATGAGCTTCTGCCCCCGCGCCGTGTAGATGCGCCGTGAGTTCGCGCCCATGGTCTCGATGATACGCCGCAAGCGCTCCCGAACCTGGTAGGGTGGCTGGGCCGACGCCTTCTTGACATCGATCTTCCATTCGGAATCCAGACCGTTCGGCATGTCGATGCGCACACGCGCGAGCTTGGCCAGCTCCGTCTGCCGGGAAAGTCCGAACCAGGTGCCATAGATGATGAGCCGCCTCTGGCGGTAGAGATAAAAGCCCTGGTTCTTGACGTAGCCGGCAGCTCCGGCGTGCCGCTCCCATTCTTCGGTCGTCACCTTCCGGTGATGCGGAAGCGTGAACGTCTGGACGACAACTTCCTGCGTACCGACCCTGATCTTCTCCACTGGCCCGGCAATCGTCGCGGGATGCGACGAATGGAAAGGATCGAAGGGCTCAAGCGGCCGGTTGTTGAGCACAATTGCAATTTTCCTGTGGCCCGGCTCGCCGGACAGGAAACGATGAAAGACAAGCTCCAGGTGAGACCGGGCCTCGTCCATCCTGCGAACAAAATGGGCAAAGCCTTCCTCCGACGTGTCGCGCACAACGCGATCCAGATTTTCCCACAGGACAAGAGTGCCCCGCTCGCCAAGACTGTCTGCGCAGGGAAGGCTGTCGGGGTCGTTTGGAATTTCGACGAGCCAGTTGTCAGTCTCCGCAACACGTTCGAAATCCCATATCGCAGCGTTTGTCTCTCCGCCTCGGCGAGTGACGACCGTGAGGCGGCGGCACTGGGAAAACGAGGCGATCTTGAGCCCCAGACCAAAGCGGCCAAGGTCAGTCCTTTCTCTCTCTTCGAGCGGACTTCTGCTGCCGAGGCGCATCGCGGCGAGCAGGTCATCGCGCGTCATGCCATCGCCGTCGTCGAGAATGCCAATTCTTGGAGAGGCCCTGTCCGGCGGCGTCAGAATTTGAATGTTTCGTGCGCCGGCAGTAAGCGAGTTGTCGATGATATCGGCGAGAGCTGTTTCAAGGGAATAGCCGATGTCCCTCATGCTTTCGATGAGCACGGAAGCTCTTGGCGCGGCCTCGACCGTCTGCATCGTTCAGCTCATGAAGTGGAGATAGGGAAAGCGAGTACCGACCAAACAACTATTAGCTTTGAAGGCTCTTGTTTGCACCTTGAATTGACTACCCCTGTTTTCGCCTGCGGTCAGGCCCTTTTTTTCTTTTGTTTTCAATAGTGTGCCCGAGAAGCCGAAGCACGGATTCACCAATGATATGCGCAAGGAAAGGAGGCACCGCGTTGCCGACCTGCACGTATTGCTGTGTCCGATTCCCCTTGAAGAGATAGTTGTCCGGAAAGGTCTGGAGTCTTGCAGCTTCACGGACTGTCAGACTCCGGCACTGCAGGGGATCGGGATGAATGAAGTAGTGTCCATCCTTCGATATATGTGAAGTGATCGTCGTTGAAGGATGATCCCACAACTGGACTCGAAACCTGTCCGAAAAATTGCCGGAGCTCCAGTTTTCATGTTTCGGTGCCAAGGCATCGGGAAAGTTGATCGCCTTTGGTGAGACTCCCGTCGCCTCCCCAAATACGCTGACAAAAAAGTAGCGCTTGAGATCCGATTTCATGTGACCGCGCGTCTCGCTGTTGGGCAGACGCTTCAGGCGCGGGTCGGTAATCCAGGTCTTCAGCTTGCGTGGACAGGTACGTCCAATTCCAACTGGAATCGATTTGTTCCGGGAGCGCGGCAGCCGGGAGCCCTTGACCTTTTTTGCATACAGCCTGACCTTTTTTTTGAACCGGTCGAGCTCCTTCCCCGCGAGTTTCTGATCGAGGGTCGAAACAGAGGCGACTGCCTCTCGCACAGCCTTTTTCCAGGCTTCCTTCGTGTCCTTGATCTCACTCAATCCGCTTCGGAGTCTGGGCATTCCAAGAAGAACTGCGCGAACGCCAACGGTCTTCACAGTACGTTTCGGCAGGGCTTCGTTGATCCTTTCCGAGTCATCACCAAGGCAATCCTTGCGGATGCCAACGAGAATAACGCGGTGCCTTGCCTGCGGAATGCCGAAGTCCTCTGCACGTACAACGTATTCTTTCGCTTCCGTCTTGTGTTTCTCGCCGTCCTTTCTGCGGCTGTTCGTCCTTGCTGCGAGTGGAATGAGCCTGTAGCTGTGCCTATCCGTTCCCAGGTGCGCAAGATCATCCAGAACCTTCTCGAATATCTTTTCGCCATCGATTGAGGATGAGAGCAGGCCTTTCACGTTCTCCATCACGAATGCGGCAGGCCGCAGCCGCTTCAGTATCCGGATGTATTCCTGGTAGAGAAAGTGCCGCTTGTCATCACCCGCGACATAATCCTCGACGCCCTTGTTGCGAGCCCGGCCGACAAGCGAATAGGCCTGACAGGGAGGGCCACCGATCAGAATGATCCTGTCGCCATATATTTCCCGTATCTGGTCCAACCGCGCATCAAGCTCGACAGCCTGTTTCTCGTTGCCAAGTTCGAGATGAAGAGCCTCGCTGCATGCTGCGGCCCATTCATCCGGATAAAGTTTCTTCCAGTCCGGCTCCTTGTGGAGGTCACCATTCAGGAATTGATAGTATTCGGCGGGAAAGGAACGTTCGAACTGTCTCAGAAAACTTCTGAGCAGCAGCGTCTTGTGCGCATGTTCATCCTTCTCAACGGACAGCACGATCGAATAGGGACTGTGGTCCTCCTGGCGGACTCTGGAGAAGCCCTCCGCAAGTCCGCCCGGGCCCGCGAACAGGTCCACGACTGCGTAGGAGGCCTTCATGAACACGCTTCTCTTCCTGCGTGACCTGTGCAAATGCATGCATGGGCAGCAGGGATGTCGCGGAACGGAAAGGGATGACGGAAAGGCAAAGCTTGGCAGACATTGTAGACAAGCAAACAAGATCGCGAATGATGTCCCGGATACGAGGGAGGGACACGAGGCCGGAGATGCGTCTCCGAAAGCTGCTGCATTCGCTTGGCTTCAGGTACCGGACGCACGTAACGTCCATGCCGGGCCGGCCTGATCTTGTGTTTCCCCGATACCGCGCAGTGGTCTTTGTGCATGGATGCTTCTGGCACCGGCATGAAGGGTGTCGGTTTGCGACGACGCCATCGACCAACATCGAATTCTGGCGGAACAAATTCGAGGGAACGCTCGCGCGCGATATTGTGGTCATGGAAAAGCTTCGCGCAGACGCGTGGCGCGTCGCTGTTGTCTGGGAGTGTGGCCTCGAAAGGGAAGCCACGACAACGGCCGGAAGTATCGGCAAGTGGCTGCAGTCCAGTCGCACGGAACTTGAGATACCCGGCAAGACGAAACAAGGTCGAAAGACAAAAAGGTGATCTGCTTCGGGACAAGGCAGGAACTATTTGCGACTGCGGTCGAGCTGATCGATATGCAAGGTGGCCCATCTTGTTGCCGCGGATTTGTGTGGCGGCGAAGCGCGGCTGTATCGAGACGACATCGCAGAGCTGGGTAGGCCCATACCCGCCTCTTGGAAACCGACCGCAAGCGGCCGAGCAGGGGACTTCGCGTGGAGCGGCTAGTTTGTCCGGGCTGACCAAATCGGCATCTCCTTCAGATGAGTGTCGATGGTCGCCTTGATCGACTTTATTAGAGGAAGGTCGCGCGTATCGTTCCAGACTTCCGCGAAACTTCGAACCGTGTCGTCGAGCGTGTCCAATACGAGTTTCTTCGGAAGACGAGCTTTCGCTGCGAAGCGTTCAAACTGTTCATCCGTGAGAGATTTGAAATCTTTCGATCCCGCAAAATTGAGACCGAGCCGGTCGCCTTTTATGTAAGGGATCGTCGATACGAAATCATAAGCGGGAGCAAGCGCGGCGTTGCGGCGATCCGGATAGATGAGAGACCAGTTTTTCAAGTGCATGTCACCGTTGCCGATAAGCGCATTGAAAACGAAGCGGCGCACGAATTCAGCAATCCCAGCCTCACCCATTTCGGTCCAGATGACCGACGCGATGTTTCCGTAGTTCGCGGCCTTGTATTTCTCTTCGGGATAAAGACCAAAGACCTGAGCGAAGTCCTCTATATGAATTCTTTCGCCGTCTTCCGCGCGATCGAAGCGCCGGATGGCAAATGCATTGGGCCCCGCGGCCTCAATGGCATCCGGTAAGCCGCCAATCTTGTTTATCGGCACCAACGCCGTTTCCGGAACGTCGATCCCGATACGGCGGGCGAGCTCCATCATGGTGTATTCGTTTTCGGGAACGCCCGCGTGGGTGACGGACGGCAATTTTACGATCCACGAACCACCGGTGCCGTCGACGGGAATGGTCAACCCGCCCCGCGCCTGCTTTACGGCCGAGAATTTCAGCTGGACGCCCGCAAGAGAAAAGTGAAGTGCTGTGTCTTTCTCGCCCTTCCCTTCGCCGTCGATATGGTGAGCTGCTTCTTCCGGCCAGCTCTTTCCATCGGCCGGATGCACTTCAAGCGCGCCAGAAAGATCGCGGCCCAAGACCCAGAGGAGAAAGAACTCACGCTTGGGATTAACGCCGGCGCGTTCGGCAAGATATTCGCGCATTTTTCCTTCCGGCAACAGATTGGCGAAGAACGGTGAAACGCGCGTCCGCGTCGGATCGATTTCCGTTATCAAGCCGCCATGTTGATCCTTGAAAGACAGACTGAGGGTGGGACGATTTTGATCGTCGATATAGGCTTGGTTGAAGGAAAATATATTGGTGTCGTTCGGAAGGCGTGTGAGCGCCCCGATGGACTTTCCGTGCATGAGAACATCGAGAACCGCCACGTCAGCCATGCTCAGCCCTCCTCATTGAGCCGATAGGCGGGCACTGAGCGATTTGTCGGTTCGATAGCGCCATGAACGATAGCGTTTCGAATCTGCCGAAGTGCGGTCGCGGCGCTGTCGAGTTGCCTGAGTTGCTGCGAATTTGCCGTTCTATTTTTGATATTCTTTTGCGACGCACGGATAGCCGTCAGAGTAGGGCGCATCTGTTCGAGAATGTCCCGTATGCGGCCGGCGAACCGGGAATCAATCGGAAATCTCTGGAGCTCCTGGATTGTCGTGTGAAGTTTCTGGAAATCCTTGGACTGCGGAAGCTGACGCGCAAGCGCCTGCACGTCTTTCTGAACCTTGTTCAACTCGTTGAGCGCGACACTGGCCCCCTCGGATGTGGGCTGATCGGTCTGGATCGCGCCTCGTTCCAGCGCCCGGATCGCCGGCATGATTTTTCGAGGGACCAGAGTTAGTTCGAGATCCAGAGCGCGCGCGATTTCAATCAGGCTCGATGCTCTCGGATCGACTTCGGCATTTTCGATTTTTGAGATATGGCCTTGTGGGATGCCGACTTTCTCGCTCAAGGCGCGTTGGCTCAGCCCCTTGTTCTGACGCGCAGCTTTCAGGGCAGTGGCAACGAATTCGAATTCCGCGTTCATTGATGTAGTTCTATGTATCATTCTTTCCTATGATACATAATAAAGTATCGCATGTCAAGATATGTGATATATAGTAGTATATCGTCACGGTATTTGATACATGTTAGACTATCGCTACGACTTGTTGCGGAGAATAGGCCCGCTAATCTCCGCAAAAGATAACTAGGTCTCGTCCCAAAGGCGCGCCGGGCGCTGCCGTAGGAGCGCCTCGACATGTTGGCGGCGGAGCTTCATGCCGACGGCTTTATCTTCTATGCTCTGGCCTTCAAGACGCATCGTGTGTTCGACGTAAGCGACTTGCCGGTCGGCGACAAACTCCGCGCGCTCGCGAACAATATCGCTGAGGCGACGATCCGGCACCAACGCATAGACGACACGACATCCAACGGCTTCGGCGGCGCGCTCAAGTGTTTTGAGCGTGATCGCCTTGCTGATCTCCGCTTTCTCGACGGCAATGACGCGCGGCTGCGAAACGCCCATCCGCTTTGCGAACTGGGCCGTCGTCATGCCGAGAGCATCGCGGATTGCGCGAATCCACCCTTTGCCCGGCCGCGTCACGTCTTTGAGCGACCGAAAGGCAGAGAAACGCTGGTCTAGTTGGCGGATAGCATCTTTCATCCGATAACATATACATTATAGCTAGCGAAAGCTTCAATTATATATGCGTTATCGACGCTTTCTCTATTCGGTTTGAAAAACCGCCCGAACGCCAAGTCGGACTGAGCGTTTCGGTACATTTGCAAACCGCTTCTCAACCCGGAGATCGCGCAGCTACTCGTCTTCCTCATCCGGGTCCGGCTCGCCGAATTGCCTTTCGTAGTCGCTGAGTATGCGTGAACGCGGCTTTTGGACGGTGGCCTCATAAACCGCTCGGGGATCGCGCAGAAGCGGATCGAGCGCTTCGATGCGCCGGTGTGCCCAGTCGAGCCAGAGATCGGCGCGCTGCGGCCGGTCTTGCATCTCGCTCAATCGCCTTTCCACGATATCGACGAACGCGCGCAAATATTCCGCTTCCCGCCAATCGGCCGCCATTCGCCGGAGCTTCGACCATCGCTCTTCTTCCGCATCGGCCAGTTTTTGCGCGCGCTCGCGCCGCGCGAGCTTTTCCCTGCGACGCTCTTCCCATGCTGCCCAATAGTCTTTTTGTTCGATGGCGTGAGCCGCCATGGCTTCGCAACGGTCGAGGATTTTCTCCATGCAATCTTCAAGCTGCTCGCCCGGTCGCTCGTAGATGTCTTTTTCGCTCGAATAGTCGGCCTTGATCGATAGCACGAGATATCCGGACAGGATCAAGATTTGCTTCCACGGCTTAGACGAAAAGCGGAGCTCGTCCTTGGTCAACGGAATCTTGCGTTGATAGCAGCGCTCGCGGAATCGCCAATCGACTCGTTCTCCGCGAATAACGAGCCATAGCGGCCAGTTTTCATTCTTCGGACGGCCGATGGTGTATCCGCGCACTTGCGCGGAATTCAGGAGAGCGTTTAGAGCGCGAAGCCGGCGCCTTTCAACAAGCGGATGCTCATCCCATCCGCGCGCGATCCAATCGGCAATGATCGGATGCGGCTCAGCCAGCGGGCCGCGGTCGGGAAACGGTGATGCAGTGTGCTGACGTTGTTTCGGCATTCTCTCCCGTGTTGAGCCGATGTCCGGGACAAAAACCGCTTACGCCGACCGCACGGATATTCAAGCGCAAAGCGAAGGTCGGCGATTTCGCATTGCGCGGCAACAACTACTGCAAATGTCCCCGTTCGAGACTCGGCTTAGCCTTTCATTTCTTGCATTGTGTTTCCCATGCCCGGTGGTCTTCCTCATTCCAGCTTGAAAGCGGTGTGTGATTGATATGATCGCACCAAGCGGCTGTGCCTCGCACGGGATTGCCGGAAACTGACTGCGTAGCGGAGGCTGCGCCGGAATTGAGAGAGGCGAGGATGGCCTCCTTGTGCTTCTCCCAATGCTGCTTAGCCTTCTCTTCTTGCTGAGCGAGTGTGCGCTGTTCTGCCTGCGCCTTGGCGCTATAAGGAGAGTTCACGACACCATTCGCTCTCGGCATGAAGGTGACGCTATCGACTGCTTGTGATGCGAACTGGAAGTGGCTCATCGCATCGGCCTCTTTTGTGCAGGCATTATCGTTAGTGTCGTATTGGTGCTTCGCCAGACATGCGGTCAGTGCATCGCCCAATGCATCGACCCGCTTCTCCCACCACGGCCTGCATTGCAGCACGTCACTCTTGGTCCATGCCTGCTTCCAATGATCGACCATACGCTGGCAAAGAGCGGCATTGGCGACCGGCGCAGCTTTAGCTCCCGAGATCGGTGTCCCCAAAAGGGGCAGACACAAAAGAACGCCAAATGCCTGCCTGTTGGCTATCGAGGTCATGTCCTGGCTCGCCTAAATGCGGCCAAACGTGCCTTTGCGGGCTGGCGACAGCACGTCCAACCGGGCCCTCGGGGCCTAGTGAACAATTTGCTGTATTCTGTTCAGCGGAGCCGATAGTCCGATGTGGCGCGGTGCCGATCCCTGTGGGACAACGTCGTAGTTTCGCGGCTGCTCGGTAAGTCGTTGATTGATGCGACTTAATCCTCGACTAGCAAACGACCGATAGCCAATAAAGCAAGGGATTCCATCCGGATCAAAATTCTGTTAGAGTATCAAGACCTTACGCTCCCGAGTCGCGGGCTTCACGAACAGATATGATCAACCGTTCTCAGCTCTCGGCGCTTTCGCGCCTTTTTTCTTCGACAGTTTTTCGCGAGATGGCCGCGAAGGGTAAGTCGCGCACATTTTCACGCCTTATCAGCGAACTTAGCTCTACCGGAATCTTCAAGCCTGTCGCACGCGTCAAGGATGCGTTCGAGGCAGCTTATCGCGTTTTGCAAACCTCCGGATGCCGAGATGAATACATCTATAAGACCGCACTCACTCATAAGGTGCTTCTCGGAAAGCACTCGCTCAACACCGCCTCCATGATGAGCGAGTTTCGCGTTGGAGAGTGCAAGGCCGATCTGGTCATTTTGAACGGCACAGCCACCGTCTACGAAATCAAGTCGGAGCGGGACTCTCTCACCAGGCTCGCGCGGCAAATAGATGCCTACAAAAAAGTATTTGCTAAGGTGGTAGTCATCGCGGGCGAAGCTCACGCCGAGGAGGTGTTGAATTCAACTACATCTGACGTTGGCGTTTTGGTTTTGTCGAAAAGATATCGGATTTCAACCCTACGTGAGGCAAGTGATCTCCCGGAACGCATATCCCCGCTTTCCGTCCTCGAATCCATTCGCACGAACGAGGCAGTAAATATCTTGACCCGTCTTGGCATCGAGGCGCCGCAAGTCCCTAACACGCTACTTCGCGCTGAACTTAGAAAACGCTTCGAACATCTCGATCCAAAAGCGGTGCACTTTGAAATGGTTCGCCTCCTGAAACGCACTCGGGATTTGGCCCCCTTATCGGAACTTCTGACAAATCTTCCGCCTTCGCTTCAAGCGGCAGCATTGACGCTCCAGATCAATAGAGCATCAGAGCAGCGTCTGATTGGCGCCGTAAACACTCGGTTCAGAGAAGCCATTTTGTGGTCCTAAGATAACAATGGTCTATCACCCTTACTTTCGCGGCAAACAATACGAATTGATCACGGTTCGAGAAAACGCGTCGCTCTTGGCGAAGTCTGGATTCGTGCCGATTATTGAACCCGTTAAAGAGACTCTTAGCGGTCTCGAACGCGCGCTTGAAGCGGTTTGCGAAGCTAAGGGAAACGCGGTTGTCATTGTCAATCCTCATCACGGCGATCATTCGGACGATGGCGCAGATATCTCCGCACTGCTCGGAAAGAAATTCCTGCAGAGCATAAATATCTCCGCCGGCGTTCTGCTTGGTGAAGACATGACAGTTGAAGAAGCGCTCGCTTGCCTTGGGGAGCATAAGAAACACAACGTTACGCTGGTGCACGCCGGCTTTACCGATGCAAAAGCCCTTGTTGCGGGCATTGGTGCCGATCTACCAAAGCAGCGCCAAATCTTCTTTGAGCCCTATTGCGGAAAGCTTTATCGCAAGCATTTTGCAGATTGCGAGCGCATCCTGCTGCGTAATGGCTTTGTGCGCCGAAATAACAAAGACTATCCGGACGTAGAGTTATTCTCGGACCTCCACGTCACCTATGACGAAGAAGGTATGAACGGGTTCGGAGATTTTCTCATTGTCGGAGATGAATATTCTGAATCGGGTGGCCCTGCTTATGCCGTGGCGATCCATTTGACTTTTATCGACTCCGACAAAGACGATGCGATGTTCATTTATCATTTCAAATCAAAGCGTCAGGACACTCCGACGGACCCGGCCGGTAAATTCGCAGAGGCGCTTGATGTGATGATCAAGAAGCTCAACGAACCCGGCTCGAAGGTTTTCGAGTCCATGGCCGTCAAGGAATTTCGCGATCTGCACGCTAAGAAGCACTATCCCGGATTGGGATACATCAAAAAACTCTCGATGCAGCATCACATTGAAACACTTTCGAACTATTTCGATTGACCGGAACGGACATGCAGTGTTGCGCAGCATGCTTTGGCGACCGGGATTTAGCCAAACGGATTATTCCTCGCCTTTCCACAGGCGTTGGCACTTGCTCCTACTGCCAAACCGAAAACGTCGAACTTGTCGAGCCGATAAAATTACGTGACTACTTCGAATTGCTGATAAGCATTTATGAGCCCAGCCCTGAAGGAAAACTCCTCGTCGAGTGGTTCAAGTCGGACTGGCAAATGTTCGACCATCCGCGAATGGATGTGCCGGGAGCAAAAAGCCTCCTCGCCGATGTGCTAAATGATGGCGAAATCGTGCGCCAACTCTTCTCTCCATCGGCAAAATACCAGAGCGACGCACTCGGCCGTTGGGAGCAGTTGCGCGACGAACTGATGTACAAGAACCGTTACTTTCCGAGCTCCCAAATGGATATGGACCGGCTAGGAGAGCTATTGAGCCATTTACCCGCCACAGACTTGCCCACGACATGGTATCGGGCACGAATTCAAATCGGCGATGCACCCTTCAGTATTGACGAAATGAAGGCCCCGCCTAACCGGCTAGCTTCGCATGGTCGTGCTAACCCTCCTGGAATTCCCTACCTTTATCTCGGATCAACTCCAAATACTGCTGTTTCCGAAATTCGGCCCCATACCGGTGAGCGAGCATGTGTGGCGACATTCACCATTCCCGGTGATCTTAAGGCGGTCGACTTGCAGGCTCCCCGCAAGCTGGTGTCGCCCTTTCTCCTAGAGGACGAGAATAAGGTTGGACTTATGCGCGTTGATATTGCCTTTCTCGAACGGCTCGGCGAGGAATTAACGAGGCCTATTCTCCCGTCGGGTGCAGCAATAGACTATGTCCCAAGCCAATACCTTTGCGAGTTCATAAAGAGATCTGGATATAGCGGAGTTATTTATCGGAGTTCTGTCAGCGACGGTAAGAACTTGGCACTCTTCGATCCAGGGCTCGCAACGGGGACAAGCGTCGCGCAATATAGAGTTGAACGCGTGACTGTAGATGTTGTGGGCGCATGATCTAAATAGGGTCAAAGCATGATGGAGTCGAGCGAGTTCCACGCGCGACGTGCTAAGCAACGTTCTTCTTCGCCAAGTACTTCGGCATAGATGGCTGTCGTTTCCAACCGAGCGTGTCCTAACCAGCGTTGAACAATGTTCAAGGGAACGCCGTTTTGAATTGCTTCGACGGCGAAGCTGTGCCGAAGAGACTTTGGCATCGCAAAATTGTCAGGTACGTCAGCTGCGCCCATAACATCTTTCACAATTTTCCAAGCAGTTGTGCGTCCCCATGGCCAAAGCTTTTTCGACTGCTCCGACAAATCGTGAGTGCACTCGACTAGCTTGATGAGTTTGGGCGGTACAGGCACTGCGCGGAACACCCCGCGTCTTCTTTGCTTTAGCGTCTCAAAAACGATGACCTCGTTTCCGCGATCAATCCGTTCGGAGCTAAGAGCAAGCGCTTCGGAAATCCGTGCTCCCGTAATTGCCAGCGTTACACAGAACGAGGCAACCAACGCGTCCTCGCGTAGGGCGGCTCCGACGAAGGCGAGGCGCTCTTGCGCGACGAGATACTTACGATTTCCTGTTTTGTCGAAAAGCGTTGGCGTCATGGCAAAATTTCTCCGCTCGTCTGCGAAGAAAATCGAGCCTCGGCCATTGACGCGGGAAAGCGAGAGTGAACAGAATACAGCATTCTGTTCACGCATAGGCGTCGTTACTCGATTCGTCTACGGCCCATTTAGAGCCATTTAACGATCCCGACCGTCCCAATCCCTCGAAAACCCCATATCGTCAGCGCGTTCGAAGTCATCGTCGCGGTCCCGCGCGCGATCGGCAGGCTCGGCGCCAGTGCCTGACTGTTTGGTGCGAGAAGGCGCATCAGCCTGCTTGTCGTTTGCCAATTCATCCGTGTGCGCCTCGTTCTTGCGGTTCTCCGCGCTAAGCTGCAGCTCTTCGCGAAGCGCTTCGACAGACTCGGGAATGTGCGGTTGGCCGGTTAGACGTTCGAGTTGATGAGGCCAGCGCCTTTCGAGTTCCAACAGCCTTTCAAGCGCGGCTTCGGCATGTTGCGAAGCATCGCCCTTGGCCGCATAAGCCGACAATTGCGGTTCACTCGCACGAAGTGCGCGAGACTGAAGGTCCTCCGCGCGCGACCGCGCGCCCTGGAAGCAATATTGAGCGGCGAAGTGCGCCTTCTCGACGAGTTCTCCCGTTGGCGCATCGGGAAGAGGCCGATAGATCGCGTGCCACCAGTCTTGATCAAGCGCTTCCATCGTCAGCGCGTTTTGTTGTTCGGCTGTATTGTCCATCGTGCGTTCTCCATCGGTTACGGTTGCGGTTGCCATTTTGCGAAGTACGCCCGCCAAGTGATGCGGCCTTCGCATGCCGCAACAAAATCTGCTGTCTGCTCTGCGCTCATGCCGCGCGGCCGTTTTGGAATAGGAAGAGGCTGAACGATCTCCTTCTCCATCGCGGCCAGTAACACTGCGAAGCGTTGGGCCAACGCTGCCCTTAGCGGCTCCGGGTGCGGCCTCCACCCGGAGCCCCGCGCTGCCGGTCGGGGTCCCAATCATCAAAATCCCGTTCTCCATCGAAGGAGCGGGCGTTCATGACGCGCTCGATACGATCCGAAATCTCGCGGTCCATTTCCGCGTCGAGCGCGCCCTGCCGGTTGCGATGATCCTTCAGCGCCGCGGTCGATTGGCTGACGTAATCACCGCCGCGCGAATAAGCCTTTTCCTTCTTCCCTGCATCGGAGGCTTCGTGCACTTGCCGTTGCCTTTCCTCGACGGCCTTTTTCGCTTCTTCGGCGGACTGGATTGCATCACGACCCAAGCCGGACATGAACTCGCGCAATTCAGCGGCCTTCACGCCTTCGATACGGCGCGCAAGGGAGTGGATCCCGCCTGCGCGATCCACGATCACAAAATCTCGCCTATCGCCTTCCGCCAGGGTGTAGCCGGCATCATCAAGCGCCGCGCAGAAGGCCTCGGCGGTATCGCTCGCCCGGAACAATGCCGTCACTTCGACCTTAACGTCCTTACCTTTGATGCCGGTGCGCTCCTCTTGCCGCAACTCGGCGCGAGAGGGTGTCCGTGCGGGACGCTCCACGCCGTCCCGCTCGGCATGCGCGCCCTGGACCCGGTCATGGCCGAAGCGCCGTTCGAGATCGCGCGCGACTTCCTCGTGCTTGCGGTAATTGTGGCTGTCGCTGACCGACCGCATCTTGTCGAGATCGATCCGCGACCAGACGACATGGATATGCTCGCGGCCATATTTCTCATGCATCACGACCACGCGGGCATGCCCATCGAGCCCGAGCTTCTTCTCAAGAACGTCGATGGCTTCGCTGCGTTGCTCGGGCGTGAGCCGGTGCGGCGGTTCCGGGCTGATGGCGGCGTGATAAAGAGATTTTTTGCAGTTTGTTCCGGTCGCATAGGCGTCCATCTCGACCAGCGCGCCGCGTAAATCTTCCGCAACGGTCCCGCGCGACTCCAATAGCGAGACGCGCTCGTTCTTCTCGGCATTGCCAAGATGGGCCGCGAGAGCCGCCGGACCTGAGCGGGATTTGCCCTTGATGATCATGGACCGCGCCCCAGCGCCTTGAGAACCGCGTTACGCACTTCGGCGAGACCGCCAAGCGCGGTATCGATTTCATTGCCGTAAACGAGAACGCCGGAATTGGCGGCCTTGGCGAGCTGATTGAGATTGCCGCCGACCTTACCAAGCTCGCCGAGCAGACGTGCGAGTTCGCGTCGCTCGACCGGCGGACGCCGGACCTGACGTGGGGCTGGTGCGCCCAATAATGTCTGCCGCGCGTAACTGCCGGTCGCCAACCCTGCCTTCTCAGCGGCAGCTTCGACAACCGCCCGCTCGTCCGCCGAGAGGCGGATCGGCAGGATGCAGTCACGGATGCGCTTTTCGGTGCCGCTAGTCATGCCGGCACCGCATGGGGAAGAAGGAAACATCCCACCTGTCGCGCCGGCGTCTCGCGCGACGCTGTTTCTCTAAACCGGGGTGCACGGGGGCGGACGCCCCCTGCCAAGCGCGCGGAGCGCAAGCAGGAACGACATCGTCGGGACTGCGTCGCGTATTACCGCGCATGGCTTGCCCTTAAAGCTATTTCTAATGTTGGCCCTGTTTCCGATTTTTCAACCGAGCCTCGTATCCCAATAAATTGGGACGAGACGAGAGGGAGGGCAGCACCCTCTCGATCCGGCCAAAGCGCGGATGTGGGATTTATACCAGACCCAAATTACTTGCGCTTGCAAAACCCGACACCGATCCCAATTTGACTATCCGGGTATGCAGCCGGTCGATGCGACAGGTAATTAATTGCCTGCCATCGGTCTGCGGAGGTGTGGCGGTGTCGTTCGATTTGACGACAGTGCTGGTCGGCGCGGCGTTCGTGATCGCGGGTTCGATCATCGGGGTATGGTGGGTCCGCAGCGTCGACTGGCGCTACGTCTGGGATGAAATTCCGAACTATCTCTATACGTGCTGGGACGCAGAGCGGGTTCATCTGGGCATCTGCTGCGTTGCGATCGGTGTCGGCGTCGCGGTCTACGGAAGCATCGAATTCGTGGAAGGGCCGAAGCATGCCGATCCGGGGCCGCTCCTCACCCTTATCCAGCTGGCCGCCGCTGCCGCCGTCATTCTCGGCGGTATCTTCTTCTTCGCCTCTCTCGGCGATCTCGTCTGGCACGTGCTGAGCGGCAACGTCTACGAGCCGGGCCTCAAAGTCGTCCATGAGCAAAAGGCGCATGGCGACGCCGACTATGCCGCCGCTTTCAAGGTTCATACGGCCCTTCGCGACGATGCGGGGTTCGAAACGCCGGAATTCGAGGACTGACATGGGAAAAGAACTTATCGGCAAACCTTCGCATCAACCTTCGATCCTGGGCTCTTACGCATCCGACGCCGTCACATTCGGGCGCTTCGTCGATGAAGAAGGCATCGGCGCAAAACTGCGCTACGGCGGACCGCGCAACATGCTCGTGTTCGGGCCCAACGGTACGGGCAAAGGCACAAAGCTGCTGATGCCGAACCTTTTGCAGATGGCCGACCGCTCTATCGTTGTCATCGATCCGAAGGGCGAGCTTGCCGCCGTGACGGCTCCCTTCCGCCGCACCATCGGCGATGTGGTGATCATCAATCCCTTCGGCGTGCTGGCCGACAGGTCGGGTTACGAAGACCTCAAAAGCGACGGCTTCAATCCACTTGCTGCACTCGATCCCGACAAACCGTCCTTCAATGCGGAAGCTGCGTTTCTAGCCGATGCGCTGGTCAAGATCGAAAGCAACGATCCGCATTGGGATAGTTCGGCGCAAAGCCTCGTCGCGGCTACGATCATGTATGTCTGCATCAAGGCGCGCCACTCAGGCAATGTTCCGACCCTGGCCGAAGTGCGCGAAATCATCTGCGAGCCGATGCAAAAGCCGGATGAGGACAACGGCTATGTCGGCAAGGGCGTACCCGCGACCGCCGAGAAGATGATGCGGATTGATCACGCTGGCCTTCGCAACAAGGCAAGCCAGTTCGCCAACTGGACCTCCGAAGTGCGCAGCATCGCTTCGGATGCCAAGCGGCAGACGGAATCGCTCGATGATGACGAGATCGCCGCCGACCTCGCGCGCGGCAATTTCGATTTTGCGGACATAAAGAAAAAGCCGGTCACGGTCTATCTGATCCTGCCGCCCGACATGATGGACCGGCAATCGAAATGGCTGCGGCTGGTGCTCACTTGTGCGCTCCGGAGCGTCCTTCGCGCGCGCGGGCCGGGCGAGCCGAAAGTGCTCTTCATGCTCGACGAGTTCGCATCGCTCGGGCATTTGCAGATCATCGAGACCGTCTGGGCGCTCGTGCGCGGCTACGGCGTCCAGATCATGCCGGTGCTTCAGGACCTCAATCAGTTGAAGGCCATATATAAAGAGAGATGGGAGACCTTTATCGGCAACGCAGGAGCGGTGATGTCCCTCGGCGCCAATGATCTCACCACCGCAAGATGGATGTCCGATCGCGCTGGCGAGACCACGCGCGTGGTCGCAAGCTATCATTCGGGAAGCGGGCACTCGACCGGCGGGCATGGATCGAGCAATTCGAACGAGGGCCTGAACTGGCAGCAAACGAAAATGCCCTTCGTCAGCCCGCACAAGCTCTTCGGCCTGCGCGACGGCGTCTTCTATCTCTGGCTCGCCGGGCTGTCTGATTCCGTCCTTGGCTATGCGCCGGGGTATTTCAATATCCGCCAGTGCTGCGAGCGCGCGCGGCAGAACCCGTATTTCCTCCGAAACTGAAAGGCCCAAAGCCGGAGCGGCGGGCCGCTCCGGCCTCCGGTCACGCGAACAAGGAGAGCTGGCCGTGCTCGCGCGCGATGTGCGCCGGGTTCTTTGGCCCTCCGTCGAGAATGCCGAGAACGAGCAAACGCGCATAATTCCTCGGACCCGAAGCGGCTTTCACATCGTCCATCGGCGCGAAGTGGCAGAGATAGCCGGTCTCGCTGATGAGAATGCGATGCTTGCCCTTACGCGGACTGCGAAACTCGAACCGGCCCGAAGCATATTCGCTTTTGGATAGGTCGGGCTTGTAGCTGACGATCATCTCCTGCGCCTCGACGGTAAGACGAAAGGTGATGCTGCGCTTTGGCTTCGGAAGTCTCCCCGCCTTGAGGCGGGGAGAACGGCCCGAGCACTGGGACTTGGCGGCGCGCATCAGGCTTCTTCCTTCTTCGGCTTCGGTTCGCGAAGAACGATCTCGCCGTTCGGAAGCGGGAGAGCGTTGAACTGAAGATTGATGCCCTTGCCGTCTTTGTGCTTCCAGGCTGCACCGATCTCCTGCCAGACCGGCTTTTCGCCGTTCTTGGTCACGCAGTAGATGCGGTAAGCGGGTGCGAGCTTGGCGGCCGCGGTTTCGGATTTCTTGCTCATGGTCTTTTCCTTTCGAAGTTGAGACCACGCCAACCGCGGCCTCGATGCGCTTCGAGAGCCCGGGCGGAAAAGCAGCGCGGTCAAAAGGACGCCACGAAGTGCGCGGCCCATGCCGTAATGGAGGGGACCCGCTCTGCGGGGGGGAGGCCGTTCGGTTTTGACGGCGATGCGCGCACGGGCAGAACGCGCATCAATACGAGGCCGGTGGTGTGGTGGCTCGGTGCAGGGAATATCAGGGGCAGAAACAGCGACTTACAGCAACCTTGCCGCCATTCTGTATCTCGGCAAAGATAGTAATGCGGATTGATGAGGGGGCTGCCTAGCGGCAGATGCGCCTTTGACAATACGAGTAGAGTCGCAAGCAGATCAAATAACAGCCGCTGTTTGGCTCAGGCTCTTGTGGGCCGCTATCGCTGTTTTCGGCGGCTTTGTTGGAATTATCACTCTCGCTAGTGTCGTCGAGCGGCATGGGTTCGAGTGGCATTCAGCAATCGTCGATTTAGTCAAATCGTATCGCCACAATTTTTATCCATTTTACGAAATGATCCAACGGCACTTTTTCTTTTGGCTGAAATTCAAACTCACCGACGAAATGAAAGATGCGATTAGCCTCATGTCACTGAGCCTCGCTGCGGCTGGGGCAGAGTCTATCACCCGCGATCGAGTCCCGCTTCTCGAAAATGTCTTGCGCCTTTGGATGGGTACAGTCTGCACCGCCATTGCATCCAGAATTCGTAGTCTGACGAATCGTGAACCGAATGGGAGCGATCCCGCCGCCGACGACTTCGGTATGTTCCTACATGTTCCGGCGATAACAAAGACAGTTGTGGCCGAATTCGCGGGCGCGATCGGTACGCTTCTAATCACCTTCCTAATTGTGTTTGAAACTGCGCCCTTAATCGGCTGGCCAACACTAAAGTGGTACATGCTGGCGTTGGCGGTTTTTCTACCCGTTTGGCTCTTGGTGTTTGGAATTCTTTCCCTGATATCGAAGTTCCTCGAGTGGACAGGGCGAAGGAGAAAAACGCCCCGGACAAAACGAGCGCAAACGATATTAGATACTGCGGAGAATATCTTGGCGGTATTCGGATATCTCGTGATCTACGGGCCTGGACACGCAATTTTTGTGGTCGCATATTTTATCGGCGCCGGTGCGATGTTTATTTTTTTCCTATTGTTGGCTCCAATCATTGCCTGGCGAACTGTGACCCTAGTGGCAAGTTTCTTCCTTATCTTGATGTCCGCAAATTGGTTAGTTGTTCATCATGTAATCTAGCGGAGTTGCGTGGCCGAATTTGCTAGAGCGAGCGCATGAAAAAGCTACCCAATTTAGGTAGCTCGATTCTGTTACTTATTTTCAGGTTTCTGATTTAGCTTTGCTTCGTAACAGCGAAGCAAAGGATACATGCTTGATCCAACAACCGACCATTCTCTCCCGTCTATTTTGAGAATTGGGCTGAGCGACGCCGCTGTATTTGGCGGACTTACTGCATTTTTTGGATTCGCAGCAGCTTCGCTGACATCTAATATGAGTGTGGAGGGGGCTATCGATATCGCAGAAGCGTCCGCTGGAATGACCGCACTCGGGTTTGTGCTTGGCATCGGTTCGGGTATTGGAATTCATTCTTTCGAAGCTGCTGTTAGGCTCATCCGCTATTGTCGGCATGACAGAAATAATGACAGCGGCCCTCAGCCGTAGCGCGTGTTTGCTCCACTCCCTGCGCGAGGGATCGTGACCCGCATGGGCCGAGACGCTACGCGGCTCGGTGCGCGAAGCGCATAGAGCCCGGCCCGCAGGGCGCGCTCCTTGTTAGCCGTTGAAATACTGATAGTCGTCCGCAGTGGAATCTATCTGGCTATGGCGATAACTGCCGCCTTCATGCGCCGAATAATGGCACGACCAGCAGAGGATTACGCAATTATCAACACTGTTTGATCCGCCTTGCTTCACATGGCGCATGTGATGGGCATGAACGCCTTCGCCGAAGCGGTGCGTCGCCTGTCCTTCATGACCGAGCGCCGAAATAGCCTCGCCGCACATGGCGCAGCGGTTCTTCTGCCGGGCGAGCGCTGCCTTCTGCGTCGCGCGGGAGAATTCGTTCGGGCGGCGGGGCTTTACCATTCGCCGACAACGGGAGGGACTAATACCAATGGAGATTTGCGAGGAAGGTGCGATAGGCGGCAGCCACTTCCTTGAACCTGTCAGCGGAAGACTGGAAGAAACCGCTTTTCAGCAACACCCAATCGGCACCGGCTGCCGCTGCTTCCGCAACAAATCCGTCGAACGGCTGACCGCTGCGGACAAATTTGTATCCGAACCGGCCCGGCTGCGCCCAGACGCGGCCGTGAGCGGCGTGCCAGATATCGGCGCAGACAAGTGCATTGAGTATTTCGAATTCGTCGAAGTAGCGCTCGTAGTCGTCGCCGAGGAACAGAAGTCTGTCGAGCGGCTCCCTGAGAAAGCCGAAGAGGTATTCGCTGCGGGGAACGCGATGCCGCGCATGCGGCGGCAGAAGTTTGAAAGTCTCTTCGATCTGATCCATCGCTTCGGCAACACGGGAAACAATTGGCTCGCGTTCCTTCGCGTTTGTTTCATTGGCTACCGGCGCCAGGAGAAGCGGCTTGAAAGCTGCGAGATTCCCAGCCGACAGCGCGGCCATTCCGGCCGCATTGATAATCAGAAACAGCGGATACCATTTGAGGCTGACCCATGCTGCGAGACCGCTTTGCGTTTTGTTCATCGCAGCCAGGCGGGAGACGATCCGGCCGAGAATTGCGAGCTGCTCCGCATTGCCCCATCGCGCGATGAGGATGGCCGCGTCCATCAAATCCTTCGTCGCAACCTCGTATCGCTGCAACCGCGCCTGAAAAGTCTCGGCACTGAGGTTTTCTCCCGATGCCGCGAAGCCCTCCGACGACAACACCGTCATGGCCGTGCGGAGCAATTCGACGACAAAATCGTCGAGCCTGATCCGATCCTTTGGATCGGCGAGCAGGTGCTTGATGGTTGCGACGACATCGGCCTTTGCCTTTGTCATGTCGAAATCTCCTTCTGCAGCGGAAACTTCAGAAGGGTGCGCGGGGGTAACTTTGGGTGTGTGATAACGATTTCCCACTGGTTGGTATAAGCAGCGCCGGGCAGCCGCCCTTCGATAATCTTCCCCGTCTCCAATTCTACATAGCACTGGAAGAAGTGACCGGGTGACGGACCACCATTGGCGCAGACAAAGACCTTGCCCTCATGCACGGCCAGGCAGACCGGTTCGCGCGTCGATCCGGTTTCAAACCAGGCGGCAGGATCGGTTGGAAGCAGGACGGAAAAGTTCTTACCGTGCGAAACGACGTTGGCACCTTGCCAAGGCAGCAAAAAGGATTCGTTTGCCGGATAAGGAAATGCCGGGCCGAGGACTACGAGGCCGCTGCGATCACCATTGGAAGGCTTTTCTGTCTTGATCGCGTAACAGTTCCGCTCGCCGAGAAATACGAACAGGTCGCCCGGCTGGATCTGTTCGAAACGCCCGACCGTAACAGAAGGGAATATTTCCATTGGGCTTCCCCTAC
>Ga0105239_10000541_pt1 | contig 54640 bp, 35 predicted proteins | sample KBSC44metaG_FD_92761 | JGI IMG/M metagenome (GOLD analysis project Ga0105239, IMG submission 92761) | Corn rhizosphere microbial communities from Kellogg Biological Station, Michigan, USA - KBS C4-4 metaG | ecosystem: Host-associated > Plants > Roots > Rhizosphere > Soil | place: Michigan, USA...
AAGCGTGTCGGCTTCGGCCGGACAATTGGAACCATTCGCGAGACATACGAGCTGCGAAGCAACGTAGAGCTGCGTGGTAGACACAGTCGTCGCGCCGAGCGTCGTCGCCGTCACATTGGTGAAGGTCGCATTGGTGGCGGTGAGCGTCTGCAGCGCCGTCGTTCCAAGCACGCTCAAGGTGCCCGTGACTGTCGACGACGAAGTAAGATTACCCGCGATCTCGATGAATACGCCCGTGCTCGTGCCGCCGGCGAATTGGATGGCATTAGTAGTCGTGTTGCCTGCGTTCGTCACCGTCTGAAGGTCTGAAGTGGTACCAGTCGGACAATTCGTGCCATTTGCGAGACATACAAGCTGACCGGCGACATGCAGCGTCGTAGCGGAAGCAGTGAACACCCCAAGTGTGGTAGCTGTCGCATTCGTAAGAATAGCGGTCGTGATGGTCGCGTTGGTCGCCGTCAGACCCTGCAATGCGGTCGTACCGAGCACGGTAAAGTCCGAGGTCACCGTCGAGCTCGAAGCGATGAATCCATCATTCAATAACAAAGTCACCGTAGTCGAAGCGCCGTTCAGGGCGATGCTCTGCAAAGTCGAAGTACCGGGAGCGATAACCGGACAATTCAAACCGCTTGCCAGACATACGCCATCCCCATTCACAAAGATGGCCGAGGCATTCAGGACTGAGCCAGAAGCCGTCGCAAACCCGAGCCACACCGTCGAAGTGGCTGCACTCACCGACTCATTGGTGAAGGTCGCATTGCTCGCGAACAGATTTGTAGAGGTGACAGCCGTTGCAGTGCCATTTGTGAAGGTAAGCGTTCCAAGGGTCGTTCCGCCAATCACCGTAAAGGTCGAAGTGACCGTCGAGCTTGCCCCGATGAATCCCCCGTACAACTGAAGCGTCGTAGTCGCGAAGGAACCACGTGCCGAGACCGTGGCAAGCGTGTCGGCTTCGGCCGGACAATTGGAACCGCTCTGCAAACAGATCTGCTGACCAGCCACGAATAATTGCGTGGTCGAGACCGTGGTCGCGCCCAAGAACGACGTCGTCACCTGGCTGAAGGTCGCATTCGAAGCGGTAAGCGTCTGCAAGGCCGTCGTACCGAGTACCGTGAAGGTCGACGTTACGGTCGAACTCGCCCCAATGAAGCCACCGAACAAAGACAACGTATTGATCGTGCTCGCACCATTGCTCGTAATCGTTTGAAGCGTAGCCGTGGTTGCCGGAGCACCCGCATTGATCGTCTGGCCATTCACGACCAATTGGCTGGTCGAGACGACGCCAGCGCCGAGCCAAGTCGTGCTCACTCCATTGAACAATCCGTTCGTCCCCGTCAGATTGGTGGCGAAGAAATTCGTGGTTGTAGCACTCGTACCGGTCGCATTCGTCCAAATGAGATTGCTAAACGAGCCATTCGTACCAAAGAGATTGGTGGTCGACACCGCGGTGGCCGTTACCGACGCGAAATTCGCATTCCAACGAAGACTTGCGCTACCGAGCGACAAGCTTCCATCCTGCGACGGTGTCAGGTCGGTATCGACGAATCCGCTCACGCCAAGATTCGTTGTCGTGACATTGTTTCCGGTCGCATTCGTGAAGGTAAGCGTTCCAAGGGTCGTTCCGCCAATCACCGTGAAGGTTGAGGTAACCGTCGAGCTTGCCCCGATGAATCCCCCGTACAACTGAAGCGTCGTAGTCGCGAATGAACCGCGCGCCGAGACCGTGGCAAGCGTGTCTGCTTCAGCCGGACAATTGATGCCGTTCTGCAAACACACGAGCTGCGAAGCAACGTAGAGCTGCGTGGTAGACACAGTCGTCGCGCCGAGCGTCGTCGCCGTCACATTGGTGAAGGTCGCATTGGTGGCGGTGAGCGTCTGCAAAACCGTTGTTCCAAGGACTGTGAAGGTACTGGTCACGGTCGAACTCGCGCCGATGAAACCTCCAAGTAAAGTCAGTTGGTTCGTGGTCAAAGCTCCGTTATTTGTGATCTGCTGCAAGGTCGAAGTCGAGGCAGCCGTGCCCGGACAATTCGTGCCATTCGCGAGACAAACCGATGAACCATTCACGGCAATGGCCGTCGCATTCAAGGTCGTGCCAGAAGCCGTCGCAAATCCGAACCATGAAGTTGAAGTACCATTCGCGAACGAAAGATCGGTGATGGTGCCGTTGGCGGCCACCATGGTCTGGATGTTCAAATTTGTACCGCTCGCATTCTGCCAAGTCGATGTCGAAGCCGTGAGCGTACCCGAGAAACGACCATCCCCTATCACATCAAGCGTTGTCGAAGGGTTGGTGGTGCCGATGCCGACAAAATGATCCGACGTGATACGCATGACCTCGTCCGAAGCGAGCGTGCCTCCCGCATGAAATTTGATATTCGTGGTCGCGCTCGCCGTTCCCATGACCAAGTCAGCACCCTCCGCCAGCACATATCCGTCATTCGGACCCGTAATCGAGAAATCCGGATTTGAATAATTCGAACTGTTGATCCCCATGTCGATATAGTAGGTGCTGTCAGAGCCGTTATCAGCGGTTGCAACATAGTCGCTAGATGCGTTTGTTCCTGTCGAGTGGTTCTGGTTGTTCAGCTGAAGGAAGGTGTCGGTGGTACCGCCAAACTGCGCAACGGAATTTCCGATGACTGGAAAATTACCGAGGCCAACATGCAAGACGGTGTCTACATTCAATACTGAAGCTGTCGCCGTACCGATAGTCGATACATCCGCATGCAGGAAAGATGATGAAACCGTGCCATTCGTGGTGAGATTCAAACCAGTCGCATTCGTGAAGTTCAAGTTCTGGATATTCGTTGAGCCGAACAAACTCAAATCCTGACCTTGCGCGACGTTGAAATTCAAATTTGTAGTTGATGCGTTTACGGCAAACAGATTCGTACTTGTGGTATTCGTGCCTGTCGCATTCACCCAGACCAAGCCCGTCGGGGTCAGCTGCTGGACATTCAAATTCGCAATCGTGGCATTGCTCGCAAACAAATTCGTGGTCGTGACATTGACTCCGGTCGCATCAACCCAAGACAAGCCACCCACGCCCAGGATCGCTGCGGTCGCGTTCGTGAAGCTTGCGACATTCGAGAACAAGTTGGTCGTGGTGACTGCCGAACCGGTGGCATTCGTGAACGTGAGATTCGCAAGTGCGGTCGTACCCGTCACCGTGAGGTCATTGGCGATGCGGAACGCGCCGGTTGATGTTCCCCCGTTGAACTGGATGGCGTTGGTAGTGGTGTTACCCGTATTCGTCACCGTCTGGAAATTCGGCGTAGTACCGGAGGGACAATTCGTTCCGTCCGCCAAACACACGCCCGTATTATTAATAAGCGTGTCCGATGAAAAACGCGCCGATGAAGTCACGCTCACGTTCGCAAGCTGCAGTTTGGCCGCAGCCGCATTCCAGGAAAAATTGGCGTTGTCCTGCGCAAGTACACCGTTGCTTGCGGCGAAGGGCACGGACCCGACCGTCATCGTTGCATTCGATATCGCCATCACGCCCGTGGCATCGAGAATCGTGATCAGATCTTCCCCCGTTGGGTTCCAAGCCAAGGTTCCGGTTCCCGATCCGAAGAATCCAAGCGTTTTAACTCCTGGCGTTCCGGAACCGATACGCCAAGAACTCGAAATGGTTCCGGTTTCCGTACCGGATGGCGGACGTGTGATTACTTGAATGGTGCCGGAAGCGGCATCGCTGGTTTCCACAACACCGATTGATTGCACGAGACTCGGTAGCGCGGGTCGAACGTTTGTTATCCCGCCAGCGACAGTCGGAGAAACATACAACAAATCACCCTGAGCAAATGCCGAGGTGTTTGCATTATTTAATCGTCCTACGCCTACCAAGCGGCCAAAACTCCCAACCGGAATATTCTCGAGCGCCAAACCCACAGCCGGCATGGTTGTGACGCTATTGGCTCTCGCGGCGGCGACGGCAGGTGCTCCGCCGAAGGAACCGGTTATATAGAGAGCCTCGCCTGTCGTAATCGGCGATGCGGACGAGTTGTAGACAACCAAGTCCGTGTCGCGTCCGATGCGTCGAATGAGTCCCGTACTATCGACCGTATCCAAGACGGGAAATCCATTAAAATTGTAGAGAAAGATTTTCTCACTCTGAACATCGGTGGGAGAAGCGGGAATCACACTCTGTTCATGCATCTGGATGACTCCGTCCTGGCCAACTTCGAAATCTCCCGGACTGCCGATAATCAAGGAGCCGCCCGTCAGTCCTCCGGAGGAATAGATTCCGCCTGTACCCACATTCAAACCACCGCCGATACTGACCTGGTTCACGAATGAACTATTCGTCAGAACATCAAGACTTCCGAATTGCGCCGTGGTCGCCACGAGCCCATTCGTTTCCACACCGCCGACGTCTACGATGGTCAGATTGTTGCCAGTAAGATTGGCGATATATGCAAATCGTCCCGACACGGCCAAACCAAGCGGACCACCACTGACCGGGATGGTTGAAACAAGCTGTGGAGCGATCGTCGGATTCGAAATATCAAAAACCTGCAATTCGTTGGCTGCATTGCCGGTCACATACACATATCTGCCTTTCACCACCAAGTTGGAAATACCCGATGCGATAGGCGTCGTAAAAACCGTCACCGGAGCCGCCGGGTCCGCCACATCGATAACCGACATGGTGGACGAGCCATTCGCGACATACGCATATCTCCCCTGCACGGCAATACCCACGGGAGCAGAACCCACGGGGGTCGTTGCTACCGTCGGGTGGAACGGGTCGCTGATGTCGATAATCGACAGGGTTCCGTCCGCAAAATTCGTGACATACGCATAGCGCTTCTGGACATACAGGCCTCCCGGCGAATTGCCCACGGGTACGGTCGCTATTTCGGTAGGCGTCGTAGGATCAGAAATATCGATAATGGAAACGGTTGCGCTTCCGAAGTTCGTCACATAGACGAAGCGTCCAGAGACAAAAGGCACCTCCGGCATAGAACCCAATGTCACCGTTCCCACGACGACCGGACTAGCCGGTCGCGAAACATCCACCACGGACATGGAATTTGAATTGGTGTTTGCCACATACACATATCTTCCTGCAGCCGATACGCCGGTCGGCCCTCCACCGACTCCCACCGTCCCGACCACGGTTGGCGTCCCTCCGTTTAACACGCCCGAGATATCAATGACCGAAAGTGTATTGTCTCCCGAACTTACAACGAATGCGTATTGCCCTTGCAAAGCGAGGCCTAGCGGACCATTTCCGATAAAACCCGTACTTTGAGTTCGATAGGTCGAATTTGAACTCAAAAGATTCCGGATATTCCCTTTTACATCAAGCGCCTCCTGCGGAGACGCCGTACCGATTCCCACGCTTGTGGCGGAATAGATTCCTCCAAGCACGGTCAATGTAGATGTGACCGTCGAACTCGCACCGATGAATCCGCCATAAAACTGGAGCGTAGTGGTCGCGAATGCGCCGCGCGCCGTAACGGAAGCGAGCGTATCGGTTTGGAGCGTGGTCGGACATCCGGAGCCGTTGGCGAGACACACGGATTGTCCGGCGACCGTGGTCGTGGTGAAAGTTGCATTCGTCGCAAACAAGTTGGTAGAGGTCGTATTTGTTCCGGTCGCATTCGTCCAATCCAAGCTCGCAAAACTTGAAGTGCCGGTGGTGGATGTGGTCGACAGGCTTTGCCAAATACCGTTGACGGAATCGTAGTAATTCAACGTTCCAAGCGAGACGTCGTAATACATCCTTCCGCCCGTCGCGCTGATTGGAGCGGATGGATACGCGCCAACACCTTCGGTCGTAAAAGCATATGCCACCGAGTTGATCGGAACACGCGGCGCCATTTCGCCATCGCTATTCACCTCGGTCGTGAGATAGAGAGGCTTGTTGAAATCGAGCGACGCCGGAAACGGAGTCACCGAGCCGAGATTCACGGCGAAAAATCCTTGGCTGGTCACAATCCCCGGCTGCGTTTCGCTCCAGACAAGACTGCCGCCGCTCGAGGCGTCGTATATGCGAAACGTAAAACTGAATGTACTCGAGAGCGCGTTGCCGGCGCTGTCCTTCAAGCGCCCCTGATAGCCGATGGTATGCGGGATATCAGCCAAGGTCGGTGAGGCTGATGCAAGAAAACCGATGAAGACAACAGGAAGCACTAATCCAAAAGCTAACTTTTGGATAAAGCGATTGAACAAATCCAGACCAGACCTGTGGGTGGGCACAGAATTGAAAATAACGTTTGTCCTACTCATTCTATAATATTTTTTTGCATATGTTAAATACACATAAGACCTCTTTGTAAGAAAAGATTACAAAACTCCCTCGAAAGAGGGAGTTTGCTTGTGCATAAGACGTGGACTACTTCTTCCGACGTACGGCGCGCTTCCTCATATTCCGACCAAAGTACCAACCAAGGAACACGAGCAGCAGGCAGAGCAAGAGAATACTCACCCAGCGAACCACCACATCTTGGGTGCTTTCGGGCGACGGCGTGACCGCCGATCCTACCTTGGGAAGGATTCGGAAACTGGAATGAGCCTCGGACGCATTTCCCGCCAAGTCCGTGGCGCGGACGCTCACGTCATAATCCCCTGGCGGCAAACGACCAAGGGATAAAGCCGTGCTGGTTGTGCTCGCCAAGAAGTTTCCATTCAAGGTGAGGTCGTATTTTGCGATGCCGCTCGTATCATCGAGCGCCGCATAACGCAGCACATTTGGAATGTCGGAAATCACATCCGTATAATCTGCGACCACCGCGAAGGCTTTGGGCGCCGTCGTGTCGATCTGGACACGGAAGTCCTTGCGCACGATATCCGTCGTTGAAAAACGGATTACCAGGTGCACATACCACACGCCATCGCTGGTCGCGAGAAAGGTCGTCGTGCCATTATCGGCGCGTTTGGATTCTGCCGGACCTTCGGGCGCCTGATCAAAACCGATCGTCGTGCTGATAGGCGTCTTGCCGCTCACATTCCATGTCACACGCACATCACGTGAGGCATACCAAATGTTTTCGTCCGGATGTGAGTCGCTGCCGAGCGTGATCACCGTCGCGGCCGGCGGCGTCGTCGGAATCGTGCCTGCGGGCGGCGCGGCGACAATCTTCACGTTCAAAGAACCGTAGCTCGTGAGTTGATCGACACCGGCGGACAGGATGCGCGTACCGCTATTCAGGGCGAAAGTCGCGACTCCGACCTTGGTCGCTTTAAACGTCAGTGTCCCTGCGGTGATATTGCCGTTTGTCGGATTTCCCAAGGAAAAACCTCCAAAATTGAAGCTTCCACTGCCAAAAGATGAGCCCGGAGAACGGGTTGGAAGCGCGCTGCCATTGGCTGCGCTCTGGTATTCGACGAGGTCGGTCGGATAGGTCCCGATGAAGCGTGCGGTATCGACATCTTTCGCGCCGTTCACATTCAGGCGAACCTGGAAGGTGTGTCCGACTTGGACTTCGGCCGGACCGGAAACTGACGCGGTGGCGGCAAAAGCCGCGAATGGACTCAGGAGTCCGATGAGAACGGGCAGCAGGAAGCGAAGTTTCATATATATTTTAGTATCGTTGGAACCAGTGGCTGGCAAAGAGCGACAAATCGATGTCGTCGATCAATCCGTCTTCATTAAAATCGCTTTGACGATCGTAGAGCTTCCAATGACGCGTGAACAACGACAGGTCGATGTCGTCCACGAGACGATCATCGTTCACGTCGCCGATCAAGCGGCGGTGTACGACGGTATTTCCCACCAAGTTGTCGCCAAGATGAAGCGGGACCCCTTCATACGTCGAGCGATAAACCCACACGTATAACAGTGTGGTCGTCGCCGTTGAGGTTGGCGCGGGAGGATAGACAGGTCCGCCTCCCCCGCCACCTCCGCCCCCGCCACCGGAGGGTGGCGGCGTAACGACGGCCGCAACACCGGCATCCCCCTGCGAACCGCTTTCGACGATATAGGTTGGGCTTTGCCCCCTGCCAACGATGGGTTCAACCGAGCCGTCAATACTAAAATGGGACGATTGTGCATTTACCGTGACCGGTACAAAGCTCGAATCAAGATTTTGGAAATTCGGACTTGTTTGGGACTGCGCAAGCGCGAAAGACGTCGGAATGAGTACCGATCCGCTCCACAGCAACAACCAAACCAAACGCTTCATCCCGCTCATAATAACACAGTACAAGCTCCTCATGGCCACAGACGTTGATGGCAGGCAATCCTTCACGGGTTACGGAAAGTTTATCGAGTAGGTTTATAATAAATTAGCTATGAAAAAAATATCTTTCTCACCCTCGTTCTTGTTGTTACTCGCTCTCGCCGTCAGCTTGGTGGGTGTAAAAGTGGTACAAGCAGTCACGACCTCAATCGTAAGCTCCGCAATTCGATTGGAGCGCCATCGCGTGTCATTCACGGAAGTGAAAAATGCGTCCTCGACCTCCGATCCAGACGGAACCTGTAACGGTCTCGCCAAGCGTGTGGTCATAGATACAATCCAGGCGGGAGGCCAGCTTCTGTCCATCACTTCGCATGCAAATGACGCCTTTGTGGCGACCACCAGCACGAATGAAATCCATATCCAGGCGATCCGCGCGGAACAAGGTGGCGTGCAACTCTCTTCAGGCGACATCGGAATGCCCAATTCCTCCATGACCGACCCCTCCTATATCGAGAACCGCATCCCCGTGTCCAACAACTATAATTTTTACGACGAAAACAACACATGGGACGTGGTTGCGTACTTCTGCGGGTTCGATGGTGGTGGCCACGCGGTCACCTTGAGCAACCTCACGGCCGGTAGTGCGGACTTCTACGAACTGGTGACTAAATAGGCTCAATCTCGCAAAAAAGGCCGTAACAAACGGCCTTTTTTATGCTACGCTATCGCCATGTCACTCGCGCGCGCCATTGCCTGGAATACTTCGGTGCAGGTTATCGGAAAAGTCTTGTCGACGATCATCGGGATCGCGCTCATCGCGCTCCTCACCCGCCAACTCGGCCAGGTCGGCTTCGGCATGTACTCCACCGCAAATGCGTTTCTCCAAATCTTCGCTCTACTCCTCGATCTCGGATTGAACGTCACCTTGATTGCGCTGCTTGGCGAACATGCCGGTGACGCCGCCTATGAGAAACGTTGCTTGTCCGCGCTCTTCACTTTACGCATCGCGCTCGCCATCGTGATTCTCGGATTGATCGCGCCCTTGGTGGCGCTCGCCTTCCCTTATCCATGGGAACTGAAACTCGCGATCTTCGCGCTCACCGCGTCATTCATTTTTCCGAGCCTTAACCAAGTCGTGACTGGCGCGCAGCAACGCTATCTCAAACTTGGCATGACGGCTGTCGCGGAAAATATCGGCCGCGTGATCGCGCTCGCCGGGATTTTCTTTGCGCCGCAACTCGGTTGGGGGCTGGTGCCCATCATGTGGGTGATCTCGTTTGCGGGCTTCGTGAACTTCTTCGTGAATTATCTCGCGACACGGAAATACGCGCCGCTGCACTGGAATTGGGATCCCGCTTTTTGGAAAATGGCGCTGCATCGCTCATGGCCGATTGGCGTCTCGATTGCCTTCGGACTCGCCTATTTCAAGGCAGATACGCTTATTTTGTCGCTTGTCCGCTCGCAAGCCGAAGTCGGATTGTACGGCGCCGCTTATCGGGTACTTGAGGTACTCATCACCATCCCCTTCATGTATGCAGGCATCTTGTTGCCGCTGCTTTCGAATGCGAATGCAAAAAAAGATGAAGACAAATTCCGCAAACTTGTTTCCGGCTCGCTCGATGTGATGCTGCTGCTCGCGATTCCGATGATTGTCGGCACCTGGCTGCTCGGCCCGTCACTCATGTCGCTCATCGCGGGTCCGTCCTTCGTCGCATCTGGAGAAGTCTTGCGCATTCTTATCATCGCGGTCGGCGCGATCTTCGTGAACACGGTGTTCTCGCATGTCGTGGTGGCGCTCAACATCCAACGCAAAATGTTGCCGGTGTATGCCTTCGTCGGTGTTGGAACCGTTCTCCTCTATCTCCTGCTTATTCCTCCCTTTGGTATGACGGCCGCCGCTTGGCTCACGGTCGCATCCGAATGTTCGGTCGGGCTTGGTTCGTATCTCGTCTCGCGTAAAAAAATTGCGATCAAATATGATCCGCGCGCCACACTCGCGAGTCTCGGCGCGGCGCTCGTGATGGCAGCCGTGATTCTCGTCATCGGCAACGTCCATGTCGTGTTGCGCATTTTCGTGGGCGGAGCCGTCTATATCGCTTGCTTGATCCTGTTCGGAGGCATTTCCAAGCCTTTGTTGAGAGAAATTTTGCAGGGAAGTAAAAATCCGGTGATTACACCGGATGCATGAGATTCAGCCCGCGTTCTGCTTCGATCTTGATGATCTCCGCGAGCGACTGATGATGGAATTTCACCTGTAGTCCGAGCCCAAGCTTGAGGCCGAGTTCGGGGTTGAGCTCTTTGCCGAGCGACTTGCGGTCGAAGGGCAGCTCCTCGTAACGCGACATGAAATGTTGGAACGGTTCGTCGAGGACGAACTCGGCATGTTCCCAGCCGTCTTCGTAGACCACGCCGTCTTTCGGCGCGGGCAGCTCGACCACCGGAATCACGCGTCCGCAAATCGTAGGCGGGCTCGCGAGCACGAACACCGCGATCGGGCGTCCATTCACGAGGCTCTCGTGAAACTCGTGATTCTTCGTGTAGCGCGACCAAGCATGACAGAGCTCGTGATAGCGCTCCATCGTGGCCACGCGGTAGCAGACATGATCCATCTCGAACTTCGAGACATCCACGCCCGCTTCGTCGATCAGGTGGAACAGACGTATAAGGAACGGCTCCAAAGTTGTCAGCACGGTTCACCTCCGTTGAAGCTGGCTCTACCCTAACAGCCCCTGCACTTCACTGACAAATCCTAAGGCAAAATATCGAAATGAAGGACTTCTTCTTTGGTTCCAAGTGATTCGTACAACTTTACAGCCGGCTCATCCGGCGGATCAGCTTGCACATAGATGACATAAGCTCCGCGTTCACGCGCGATGCGTTTAAGCTCATTAATTAAATTTGTCGCAATCCCTTTGCGGCGATGCGCTTCTAAAACCGCTAAATCATAAATATAGATCTCGCTGCGCTCCTGCTCGAATTTCTTGAGAACATACGCCGCCAAGCCACCCACGACTTCATCTCCATTCATGGCTACCAAAGCAATGAAATTCTCATCCGCCAAGCGCTGCGTGAGATATTCATCACTCGGAAGCGCGCTTTCGTAAGCGGCTTTGTCATCAAAAGCGATGCTGAACACTACGTTCAGGCCGCGCATCAAAACCATGTCCGATGCGACCAAATGCTTGATTTCGTAGTCCATTCATAGATCTTACACGAAAACTTGGATAGCAAAAAACCCTGTTCCGTTGACAAAATGACCAAAAAATACTATAGATTCCGGTCGGAGGGTTCATGTCACACATCTCGGAGATCGTTGCCCTGGTCGCCTTGATTCTGTTCGTTGTTCTTTTTCGGAGCTGGTGCACCGGACGTGTTCTACACCATCGGGAGCACCTTCTCTTTCTCCTGCTACTGCATCCAGACGCGTCTGGTCTGGACTTGGCGGAGCTAGCGAAGGGTAAGCTGCTATACCCATCCGTTCTGAAAGCACTCCACCAACTCGAAGAGGAAGGGCTCGTCTTCCACCGAGAGGACTACAAAAACACGAAAGTGCGCGGATACAGAACGCGCTTCCGTTACCAGCTCAGTCCGAAAGGACAGATTGAGGCTGAGCGAATACGCACTTCGCGCCCTTATACCGCTGACTAACAGCGGTTTTTTCTTTTTTGGATAGCAAAACACCCGCTTTAGGCGGGTGTTTTACAGATCCGGCAGCGGGCTACTCTTCCAGGACCGGGTTGGGTCCAAGTACCATCGCTGCTAGTGAGCTTAACTTCCGTGTTCGAGATGGGAACGGGTGTGACATCACTGCTTGGGCCACCGGTACCTACGAGGCAGCTCAAGGCTGACTCAGAGATATCGATAGCTCAAGTCCAGATCCAATTGTCGTATGTGCAAGGCAGTGTAGCGCGAAACTCGCGTGTAGCGTGGGATCAATATAGATCGACACACTTGAACTTCGCCTCCCGGTATTACCCGGATGGCAGAAGCATTGAGCGATTAGTATGGCTCGGCTGAAGACCTCTCGGTCCTTACACCTACCACCTATCAACCTCCTGGTCTCGGAGGGCTCTATGACGAAGATTAATCTTGGGAACGGCTTCACGCTTAGATGCTTTCAGCGTTTATCCGTGCCGAACGTAGCTACCCGGCGGTGCCCTTGGTAGGACAGCCGGCGCACTAGAGGTTCGTTGTTCTCGGTCCTCTCGTACTAGAGAACAGTTCCCGCAATCTTCCACGCGCACAGTAGACAGGAGACCGAACTGTCTCACGACGTTCTGAACCCAGCTCGCGTACCGCTTTAATAGGCGAACAGCCTAACCCTTGGGACCTTCTCCAGCCCCAGGATGCGATGGGCCGACATCGAGGTGCCAAACCTGGTCGTCGATGTGGACTCTTGGACCAGATCAGCCTGTTATCCCCGGAGTAGCTTTTATCCGTTGAGCTTCCGCCGTCCGATATCGTACGGTCGGATCACTATGTCCTACTTTCGTATCTGCTCGGCTTGTTGGCCTTGCAGTTAAGCAAGCTTATCCCATTGCGGAACCAGCGCGATTTCCATCCGCGCCTAGCTTACCTTGGTGAACGCCTCCGTTACATTTTGGGAGGCAACCGCCCCAGTTAAACTACCTACCAGCTACTGTTTCACGATCCAGATATATGGACCGTGATGAGAATACCGTCAGCATAAGGGAGGTGTCTCATCGGCGCCCGAAGGCTCCCTCCTACACTGAACATACGAAGACGGTACCCAATAGCAAGCTGTAGTAAAGCTTCACGGGGTCTTTTCGTCTGACTGCGCGTACAGGGCATCTTCACCCCACTTGCAATTTCGCCGAGTCCCACGTTGAGACAGTCGCTCTCTCGTTATGCCATTCGTGCGGGACGGAACTCACCCGTCAAGGAATTTCGCTCAGTTGTTACTTCGTCTTGCGACGAGATGTGATCATTTCTGTCACATTCTGCATGTCGCCATGCAGGTCGGACTCTATCTTCTTCGACACGGCGTCGAAGTCTTGGCGTATTAGTCTCTACGGTTCCCTTCTTGCGAAGGTTACCTCGGTATTGTCCGCGTTTGCGGATGTTCACCGATATAGCCAGATTTTCTCTCTACATCACCCGTGGCAACGGATGTTCGATCGGAGGGCTTTCACCTCACTAAGGCAACGAATTGTTTTCACCTTAGGACGATTATAGTTATCGCCGGCGTTCATCAGCGCTTCGGCTCAAGGCTGCCGACCTTGCGGTCATGACCTCTCCCCTTAACGTTCTGACACTGGCCAGGCATCACTTCCTATACATCACCTTGCGGTTTAGCAGGAAGCTGTGTTTTTGGTAAACAGTCGGAAAGCGTCTTTTGCTGAGGGCCCTCTTGCGAGGGCCAGGCCTTATCCCTAGGTTACGGCCGTTGTATTGCCGAGTTCCTAAACGCGGGTTCTCTCGTACACCTGAGCACACTTATGCCTACCCACCTGTGTCGGTTTGCGGTACGGTTTCTATTTGCTTAGCCCTAGAAGATTTTCTCGGCACCCCAGTCCCGACCCTTGCACCACTTTCGTGGCACTTACGATTACCCCGAGGCTTATGAGTGGCGGATTTGCCTACCACTCACCCCTGAGTACCCGAAGATTCATTCCGGGAATCTCGGTCAGTTGAAGGATGCGTCCCTCCATCGGAAACAAACAGAAGTGCAGGAATATTAACCTGCTGGCCATCGGCTACGCTTTTCAGCCTCGCCTTAGGACCGACTAACCCAGGGACGATTTGCGTTGCCCTGGAAACCTTGGGTTTACGGTGGACGGGGTTTTCACCCGTCTTTATGCTACTTATGCCAACATTCTCACTTCCGAACGCTCCACGATGCCTTACGGCTTTCGCTTCGGCGCAGATCGGAATGCTCCCCTACCAATGCATCGGTTCGAAAACCAATGCAGTTCGCGACTTCGGTAATATACTTGAGCCCCGGTAAGTTTTCGGCGCCGGACAGCTTGACCAGTGAGCTGTTACGCTTTCTTTAAAGGATGGCTGCTTCTAAGCCAACCTCCTGGTTGTATAAGCCGTCCGACCACCTTTTACACTGAGTATATATTTAGGGACCTTAGTCTGCGATCTGGGCTGTTTCCCTCTTGTCCTGTGGAGCTTAGCCCCCACGGACTGACTGCCGGGAACACCTTCTGGCATTCGGAGTTTGGTTGGAGATTGTAGACTTGCGCCCCAATCCCCATTCAGTGCTCTACCTCCAGAAGGCTATTAATCAGCGCTAGACCAAAATCTATTTCGGGGAGAACCAGCTATCACCCAGCTCGATTGGAATTTCACCCCTAGCCACAACTCATCTCCGAGTGTTGCACGGCTCGTGAGTTCGGACCTCCATTCCGCTTTCGCGGAACTTCATCCTGGTCATGGCTAGCTCGCCGGGTTTCGGGTCTTGCATATGCCACCAACGCCCTATTCAGGCTCGCTTTCACTATGGCTGCGTCCCCTCGGGGACTTAACCAAGCGACATATGACAAACTCGTTGGCTCATTCTTCAATAGGAACGGTGTGACGGCTTGCGCCGCTCCACCTCCTTGTAAGCGTATGGTTTCAGATACTATTTCATCGCCCTCCCGGGCTGCTTTTCAACTTTCCATCACTGTACTGGTTCACTATCGGTCAGGAGGAGTATTTAGCCTTGGCACATCGTCGTGCCTGCTTCCGACGAGGTTTCTCGGGCCTCGTCGTACTTTGGATCAACGCGAAAAAAATGATGTCCATTTCGCCTACCGGACTATCACCGTCTATGGTCCCGCTTTCCAGCGGATTCGACTATAGAATCATTTCGTTCTGCATCCCGGAGGGGAACGCGTGCATTGTCCCTGCAACTCACACATGAAGATAGCCTCCGCTCGCCCGTCCGCCCGCGGTATTACTTGCGTAAGACTCGGTGCAAACGTTAAACATGTGTGTTTAGGCTGGTCCCGTTTCGCTCGCCGCTACTCAGGGAATCAAGCAGTCTCCGTTGTCACGCCACGACCATTGCTGATCATGGGTGACAACGGAGTCTGCGTATCAATTTGTTTCTACTCCTTAGGGTACTGAGATGTTTCACTTCCCCTAGTTCCCTCCCGCCACCTATGAATTGAGTGGTCGGGTCTGTTGAGTTCATCAACAGGGGTTTCCCCATTCGGACATCTTCGGATCACAGGTTGCTTGCCACCTCCCCGAAGCTTATCGCAGGCTGCTACGTCCTTCATCGGCTCCTCGCTGCCTAGTCATCCACCATACGCCCTTTCGTGCTTCCGCCATCCGGAAACCGATCAGAGATCGGTGCCGGAAAACGGTTGTGTTCAGGTGCGTCGTCAATTGATTGACTCTACGCTACTATTACAAGTTTTGTGTACATGCCTTGCACATATAACAATTGGATTTGTTACATGTATTCTTCAGTTGTGAAGATTCAGTCCAGGACTGTCCGACATGATGTCGGACCCGAGCCGGACAAAGATCGGACGCGAATAGTTTCGCCTTCGATCTTTGCCTGTCTCTGATTGGGAGAAAAAAATGAGCTTGGCACTAGGCCAAGCTCATGAAACCTGAATGGAGGTTCCTGAGTCTTAGCCGTGATGCGGATGTACCGCGAAATGGTTGGGAGTACTCATGTAGGAATCTCCAGAGGTCCCCTCAGAGCCGATCTCTGTACAGGGACATGGGTATTTGAAGTGCCAGAAGTATATTCAAGTGCTCCACCCTTGTCAAGCACCCTTGTCTAGCGGAAAATCAGGGCTATGAAACGTATCCACATCCGGGCCGTCGGACGCCTCCCCGAGGCCTGGCAAAGACAGGCTGAACACGACTTGGTTCAACGCCTTCACCCCTACGCCAAGCTCGATTTACTTGAGATTTCCGAGGGTCATGGCGGTTCGAGCAAGCCCGATCCCGTTCGCGCACGCTTCGCCGAAGCCGAAGGGCTGGCCAAAGGGTACAAAGACGATGCATTCGTGATCACACTTGATGAACATGGCAAAGAGTATGACTCCCCTGCCTTCGCCAAACAGCTCGAGATCTGGTCGGAAGGCGGACGTCCGCTCGTGTTTTTGATCGGCGGCTCCTGGGGCTTGGACGAATCTCTTTTAAAAGATGCCGACGCCAAACTTTCGCTCGGCAAAATGACCTGGCCGCATGGCGTTGCGCGCCTGCTGCTACTCGAACAACTCTTCCGCGCCGAAGCGATCTCGCGCGGAAAGGAGTATCATAAGTAGCATATGGCCAAACGCGAACTCGCTTCCCTGCCCGAACTTCCGCGCGAAGAAACCGGCATCCACAAATTCGAAGAACTGTCGGATGCGGACTTGGAAATTCTGCCTGATGATGAAGTTGAACTCACGGAAGCCGATCTGGAAGAGGTTCCAAAAAACGGCACGGTGCGCCAGGCCGAGCTACGCATGGTCGAGTCGCGTGAAAAAGAAAACGACCTCAAATACGGCATGGCTTCGGAAGCCTCCGTCGAACATCCGGATCGCAACGAGGATGCAGCATTCTATAGCGCCAAGCGCGGCTTGCAATTTGTGGCCGATGGCATGGGCGGTGTTCCCGCCGGGGACTTCGCAAGCGCCAAGGCCGCCGAACAATTAACGCGCGAAGGCTTGTCCAAAGCATCCGCCGAAACGCAGGCCGCTATGTTGGCTGATCGTGAAGAAATCCTGGACCAAAAAACGATCGAAACCGCCATCTCGGATGTTATAGGCCAAATGGACAAAGAGATCGTGAACAACAATCAAAGCAATGATTTGGTGCGCGCCAAAGCGCTGGAATATTTCGAAAAAGAAGTCGGTACCTACGACGAGTCTGATGCGCGTCACAAGGCGATGTACGAAGGTCTGCTCAAATCCATCGGGGCCACGGTTTCGATGTCCAAAATCTGGCGCGGCGCAGACGGGAAAGACCATCTGACGCTTGGCAATGTCGGCGACAGCCGCACCTACCGTTTGCGCAAAGGCCATCTGGAAAAACTCTCCAAAGATAGCTCGCATGTGCAGATTCTGATCGACGAAGGCCTGCTGAAAGATGACGAAGACGTGAACACAAAAATCGACAAACAAGCCATCATGGCGCTCGAAAAAAAACATCCCGAGATCAAGTCGCTGATCCCGAGCCTTGTGCGCACCGAAGGTCCGACTGTCACGCTGGATTCGATCCGTAACCGCATCACCATGGCGGCCGGCGTGGGCGACATGATGAAGAAACAGTATGGCATCGACTTCAAGCCTTTCGTGAAGACCTATGACTTGGAAGATGGCGACGTGATTCTCACCATGAGCGACGGCGTGATCGACAACCTGACGGATTCGGAAATCCAAGCGATTACGATCCTCCACTCGGACAGCCCACTCGAAATCGCGAAGAACTTGCAGCAGGCGGCCACCGAACGTTCGATCAAAGGTAAGGCCATAAATGCGCGCGCCAAGAAGGATGACGTGACTGCCCTGGTCACGCTCTATACCAAGAACGGAAAATAAAAAACCACCGGTAACGGTGGAGTGTGTCAGACCGAGTCGACGGCTGTTTCGAATAATACCGGTTCCGTGGGATCGGACTTGATCGGCCGAGCCAGGAAGGCCTTGGGCGAGCTGCCGTTGGGCAAGCGTACCTCGTGACCGCCAGCCTTGAAGACCGCGGTCGCGATCGGCACGAAGTCCTGCGAGAAGTCGCGCGGCAGGAACGCATCCGGACACGGGCACGACGCGCTCATGAGCGACGGCTCGACGTCTCCCCACTCGAGCGGAAGCGGCACGACCGCGCCCGTGCGCTCGTCGAGCGCCTCGACGATGAGTGCCTTCACCCACGCGGGCGGAAGCTCGCACACACGGCCCACGAGCAGCTGCAAGCGCTCGGCCTTGGCGTCGTAACGGACGCGCACGCTACCAAGACTCAGGAGGAACTTCTGATGCGAATGAACGTACACGTCGATTGCCATACTGGCCCCCTTTCTTCGACCCGCCCAACCTCGCACAAAAAGGCGGTTTCGTCAATGGTCGGAGGCCTATGCTATACTTCGTTCCATCAAGAACTTTTGTCCCTTTATGACCACCCCGAAAAAAAATATCAAACCCATCAGCCACAGCGGCAAGGATTGGCATGGTAGCCATTGGCATGTCGTAGGTTGGATGGCCGCCGTGGCCCTCGTGCTGTCGGCCTCGACCATGACGCTGTCGGCGTCGGCCGCCACGACTCCGGCCATTACCCCGGCCGTGCTCTACCGCTCACTCGGTGACGTTCACACCAAGCTCAATCGCATCGAGGCCAAGATCGACGCGCTGACTACGGCTCAAGGCGGAACACCCGGCGCCGAATGTCCGACCACACCCGCCACAACCGACCAGGCGCCCGCCAAAGCCATTACGGATGATCGAGCCTTCGTCGCTCCGCCCGCTGATGTCACCAAGTGCCGCCAGTCGTGTGAGGATGATTTCAATGCCTGCAGCAAGGCTGCCGGCCAGGATCAAAAAGCGTACGCCGTGTGTAAGAGCAATTACGAAGATTGTTTCAACAAGTGCGCCCAGTAAACACGAAAAAAGCGCCCAACTGGGCGCTTTTTTGGTTGGTGCCGAGGGAGAGACTCGAACTCTCAATGGGTTTCCCCGCCAGCTCCTAAGGCTGGTGTGTCTACCAGTTCCACCACCTCGGCGAACCGCTTGATGATAGGTCGGACAGGGAGGATTGACAAATTCATAATATTTTGCTATGTTGAGCGCAATCGCTGATGCGATTATTATCTATGAAAAAGACTCTCCTTAGCTTTATTTTGGCCCTGCTTGTGGCCGCTCCCCTCGCGTCGATTGCCCCGGGCATCGCGCAGGCTGCGACCATCAACACCGCCATTCGTGGCACGTCCACGGACACCGTTTATTGGTACGCCAATGACGGTAAGCGTTATGTGTTCCCGAATTCCACGACGTACTTCTCGTGGTTCCCGAACTTCAATAACGTCCAGACGGTTTCCGACAGCGAACTCTACGCCATCGCGATCGGCGGCAACGTGACCATGCGTCCGGGTGCCAACCTGATCAAGGTGACCACCGACCCCAAGGTGTATGCCGTCTCCCGTGGCGGCGTGCTCCGCTGGGTGACGAGCGAATACCTCGCTTCGCAACTCTTTGGCTCCAACTGGAACACCAAAGTCGTTGACGTCGCGGACTCGTACTTCACGAACTACACGGTTGGTTCGGCGATCTACAACGTGTCCGACTTCAATGTCAGCAACGAATACAGCGGTGTTTCCACGCCGAATGATTCCTTGCGCGGCATGACCGGCTCGACCGGTACGAACGGCGCTTCCGGCTCCGTCTTGGTTGATGTCTCGCGCACCTCGATCAATCCGGGTGATGCGGTGACGGTGACGATTCGCAACCCGAACAACTTCTCGGGTTCGAACCGCATCGAGATTTACGACACGCGCGCCAATAACTTGGTTCGCACGTGCTATCTCCCGACCTCGACCTGTGACGTGACCGTCTATCCGCAGCGCAACTCCACCGAAACCTCGGTGCAGTACTACGCCGCGGTGCGCGACACGAACTCCGGTACCATTCAGAACGGCTACTCGCCGGTGATCTACTTCGGCAACGTGAATGGTTCGGGCAGCTTGAGCAATACCGGCTCGCGCTTCACGACCACCATCAGCCGCTCGTCGGTGAATTCCGGCGACCAGGTGACGCTCACGGCTAACTTGTTCAGCAACTACGGCCTCACGTCCTCGTATCGCATCGATATCCAGGACCCGCGCACGGGCACGACGCTCCAGACCTGCTGGAACTCGCAGTACTGCTCGGCTTCGACCTCGGTCTACGCCACGAACGGCTCGAACGTGGTCTTCCAGGCCCGCTTGCTCGACCAGAACGGCAACGTGATCGCGACAGATGTCTTCCCGACCGTGTACATCGGTACCAACGGTTCGAACGGCAGCGCCTTCTCGTCCGGCTCCTCGCGTCTCGACGCTGACCGCACCTCGGTCAACGCCGGCAGCCAGGTCGTCCTGACGGCCACGGCCACCAACCTCACGACGGATGTCTCGAATATCCGCATGGAGTTGTATCGCGACACCTCGAATGTCTTGCTCGACACCTGCTATGACAAGTCCGTGTGCTCGTTCACGCAGACCTTGAACGGCGACACCTCGACCAACGGCGTGCGCTTCTACGTCCTCGTGAAGAACGACGCCGGCGACCAGATTCCGGCCGCCTACTCCCCGCTCATCACGGTGAACGGCAACTCGCAGAACAACGGCAACCTGACGCTTTGGGTGGATCGCACCTCGATCAACTCCGGTGACACCGTCAACGTGTCCGCCTGGGCCGGTTCGAGCTTCAATGCCTCGCGCATTGAGATCTACGATGAACGCAACAACACGCTTGTGTTCACCTGCTACACGGTCTCGTCCTGCAACCAGAGCCGCCAGATCTACCGCAACGGCAGCGAATCGAGCGTGCGCTTGTACGCCTACTTGAAGGACTGGAACGGCGCGACGCTTGCTACGGCCTGGTCGTCCTACATCACGTTCAACGGTACTTCGAATGGCAATAACAACAGCCAGCTCACCCTGAGCTCCGACCGCACGACGGTTAGCGTGGACCAGCAGTATGTGAACCTCACTGCTGATACGCATCTCGGTCGCGACGCATACGGCCAGGTCGCCGTAGACTCGATCGAAATTCGAGACGCCCGCACGAATTACCTGCTTGTTACCTGCAAACCGCTTGTAGTCACCTGTACTTCTCGGGTCAGCGCTTTCCAGTGGAATCAAAGCTCCGTACAGTATCTCGCGGTTAGCAAAGATTACAACGGTAACACCTTGCAAACGGCCCTCTCACCGATCATTACAATCGTTGGCGCTAGCAATAACAACGGCTGCACGTATAACTGCGGCAGCTCCAACGACAGCGTGAACTACATCAACGGCTTGGTCTTGAACGCCGATCGCACCTCGATCAGCGCTGGCCAGACCGTCCACCTCACGGCCAACGCCTACAACGCCGGCACCTGGAGCTACTCCGGTAACCGCATTGAGATCCGCGACGTGAACAGCGGTCAGATCGTGAAGACTTGCTATGACCAGAACTGGTGTATGATCGATGTTTACCCGGTCGCCCAGTCCTCGAGCATTCTCACGGCCCAGTACCAGGCCCGCATCTACGATCGCAACGGCAACTTGGCCATGAGCCAGTACTCGCCGGTGATCTATCTCTCGAGCTACAACGGCTCGAACGGCAACACCAACGGTTCCTCGAACTTGAACGGTTCGGGCGTGACCAGCATCGCCCCGTCGAGCAACATGCGCGTCAACAACTCGGTGTATATCACCGGCACGTTCACGGGTATGGACAACCTCGCTATGGGCGACGCCATGATCCAGATCTTCACCGAACAGAGCTCGACGCCGATCGCAACTTGCAACGGCGCCTACACCTGCTCGGTCTCGTTCGCCACGGGTAGCTATCCGATCAATACGCGCACCTACGCGCGCATCTCGGACCGCAACAACTCGAATCGCTGGCTCGAAACGAATCGCACGAGTCTCGTGACGACCTACTAAGCTCAGATAATCGCATCAACAAAAGACGCCTTACGGGGCGTCTTTTGGTATAATAAGATTATTAAGAATTAATCTCTTTTGTTATGAAACATTTACTGCTTCGGATCAGCGCGATCTGTTCGCCCGTGATCGCCGCAGCGCTACTGGTCTTGCCGGCGCAGGCGGCGCCGTTTGCCATCACCGGGCCCACGCCCACAAGCGCTTTTGCGCATGTGGCGACGGAATACGCGGCGACCTTTGATGCGCCTCTCTATAACATCAATCATTGCGTTCTCTCGATCGACGGCGTGGATCAAGGAACCATGGCTTTGACCGGGAACACACACAATGGAACGGCCAAATTGACCGCGACTATCGCCGTGGCGGGTGACCATGTTGCGCGCGCCACTTGCTACGATGACGTGGCTGTCGTCTCGAACTACTCGGAAGCAACGGTCACCGTCACCACTGATGTGACCGCCCCGACCGTCAGCATGTATGTCTTCACGCCCTCATCACCCCAAGCAGGTGCTTCTTTTACGATCCAGACGAACTATGGCGATACGGCCGGATCCGGTATCAATACCTGCGGTCTGACGATAGACGGAACTGAGGCCGGGCTCATGAGCCTGTCCGGCGGAGTCGGTTCGACGGCGGGCACGGCGAGCCTCGCGACCACGATCGCCACCGCCGGGTCACACTCGCTCTTGGTGAACTGCATCGACCGGGCCAATAACTCCGGTACGCGTACGCAAGTAGTTGCCTTCGCGGCGGCCGCCGATACAACGCCTCCGGTCGTGAGCATGATCGACCAGAGCAGCGTCGCCATCAATACGTCGTTGCAGCACACGGCAACCGTCAGCGATAACGTCGGCATCGCGTCTTGTAACTTGTTTGTCGACGGCACGGATCGCGGCTCCATGTCCGTATCGAGCGGAGTCGCTTCCAAGAACTTCACCTATACCTCGGGCGGCAGCCACTCGGCTTATGTCCGTTGTAGCGACGCGGCTGGTAACGCGACCAATGGCTCAGTCCGGACGATCACGGTGGTGGATGCGACCGCTCCCGTTGTCAGCACCATCAGCCCTTCCGCAGCCACGGTCGGTTCGAGCGTGAATGTTTCCGCGACCTATACGTCCGCCGCCGGTCTCGGGAATTGCCACCTGTACGTCAACGGCTCGGATGCGGGAACCATGGAACTGAGCGGAAGCGTATCCGGCTATGCCCAGACTTCGTATAACTTTTCGACCACCGGCAGCCAAAATGTCGAAGTCCGCTGTACGGACTTGCTCGGACACATTGGCTCGGCCTCGAGAACCATCAGTGTGAGTGCGTCCGCCGGAGGTTATGCCCGTCAGCTCATCAAATTAGCCTGTCCGGCCGGCGTGCTCGATGTGAACCACCCCTGCAAAGCGGTGTACTACATCGGCTCCGATAACCGCCGCCATGCGTTCCCGAACTCCAAGGTCTATTTCACCTGGTACTCGGATTTCTCGGGCGTGATGGAGGTGAATAGTTCGGTGCTCGCCTCATTCGCGCTCGGGTCGAACGTCACCTATCGTCCGGGCGTGCGCATGGTCAAATTCACGACCGTCGACCGCGTGTATGCGGTGACGCGCGCGGGTTTGCTGCGCTGGGTGAAGACGGAAAGCACGGCCAATGCGATTTACGGCTCCAACTGGAACACCAAGATCGACGACATTAGCGATGCCTTCTACACGAACTATTCGTTCGGAACGGACATCAATAACGCTGGCGACTACAATGCCAGCGCCGAAGCCGCTTCCATCACCAGCATTGATAACAACTTCTAAGCTCAAGAAAAACACCCGCTCGATGCGGGTGTTTTTATTTGTCTGATTATTCTTTCTTGGCGCGTTCCACGTACTCGCCGGTTTCCGTATTCACGATGACGTCTTCGCCCTGTTTGATGAACATTGGGACATGGATCTTGATCCCACCTTCGACCGTCACTTCCTTGGTGAGGTTACCGCCCGATACCGTGTTCCCGCCCGTCACATCCATCGCTTCGATGACCTTGAAGGTCATCTTGCGCGGGAGCTCGACCGACAGCGGACGGCCTTCATGCGTCGTGATGTTCACTTCCATACCATCGCGCAGGTACTTGCCCTGATCGCCGACCGCATCATCCGGCATGGTCACCTGGTCGAACGAAGCCTGATCCATGAACGTGTAGCCGGAAGCATCGTGATAGAGATACTGCATGCGGCGATGTTCGACTTCCACGAGTTCGATCGTTTCCGAGGTCTTGTAGGTGGCTTCCAAGGTCTTACCGCTCTCCAAGTTGCGGATGCGCGTGCGCACGAAAGCGGCGCCCTTGCCCGGGTTGATGTGCTGGAATTCGACTACCAGCCAGAGTCCGGACGAGTCCTTGATGACTACGCCCTTTTTGATGTCGTTAGGAGATGCCATAGATGGCCGGAGGATGCCAAAACCCGCTTTTTTCGTCAACCGTTAGAACCGCTCCCGCACCGGAATCGGCATCAAATCGCTGATGGATTGGGTTCCGGTGAGTAACATCGCCAAACGATCCACGCCAAAGGCGATGCCGGCCGCATTGCCCATGTTCGGCAAAGCCTGCATGAAGCGCTCATCAATCGGCCAGATCTCTTTCCCAAGAGATTTGCGCAACGCCTGCTCTTCTTCGAAACGGCTACGCTGTTCGGTCGCATCGGACAACTCGGCAAAGCCATTCGCGAGCTCGAGTGAGCCGATGTAAAACTCGGTGCGCAAGGCATAACGCGGATCTTGCGGATCTTTGCGCGCGAGCGCCGCCATGGAAACCGGATAGTTATAGAGGAAGGTCGGAACTTCACCGAGTTTGGGTTCGACTTCACTCAAAAAAATCTTGAAGAAGAGATCGTCCCAGGTGTCATGCTCCCCCACCGTCTGATGATGCTCGCGGCATGCTTGCGCCATGGCCTCGCGATTCTCGAGCAAAGCGTCCAAGTCGAGATTCGCATATTGCTGCATCGCCTCTTTCACCGTCAGACGACGGAACGCGGCTTCCGGAAACGGCTTGCCGAACTCTTTGGCGACAAACTTCACCATGTTCTCGGTATCCCTCATCAGCTCTTCCAAACCGGCATCACGGCGATACCATTCGAGCATCAAAAATTCCGGATCATGCGTGCCATCCCACGGTTCGCCATTCCGGAAACATGGGCCAAGATCGTAAATCTTGTCGAAGCCGGCGGCGAGCAGGCGCTTCATCGCATATTCGGGGCTCGTGATGAGCGCACCGCGATGTGAGGTTCCATCCGCTTCTTTCATCTCCGACCACATGGGTTCGAGATGCGGTTCCTGACCCGGCACTCCAACCAAACGCGGCGTCTGCAATTCCAAAAAACCCTGCTCGTCGAAATAGCGACGAACAAGCTTCACCACCTGCGAACGGGCGCGGATCAAATCCGGATTCATGCGCGCACGCTAGCCGATATTGACCCATTTGCCAAGCCTTTCTCCCGCGCTTGGGTTATACTGTCCGACATAATTCCTTTCCCTTATCTATGTTGAAAAAGCTCCTCTCCCTCACGGGTATTCTGGCGCTCCTGCTGACGGCAGCGCCTGCATTCGCCGATGGTGACACCGAAGCTCCGGTGGTTACCGGCGTCAGCTTGCCCACGTTCTCTCCTCCGGGCGTGCCGGTGAATATTACGGCGTCGTATACCGACAACTTGGCCGTCACCGGTTGTGTGCTCCAGGTGAACGGCGGCTTGGTCGGTCCGATGCAGATCGTCGGCTCCCAATCCGGCACGGCGTCCATCAGCTACCCGTTCGGTAGCGGTTCGGACTACTACTATGTCACGGTCGAATGTTCGGACGCGGCCGGCAACCTCGGCAACAAGACCGCCCAGATCACGATTTCGGATAACACGGGAACCGGCACGATGCCGTCCGGTTATCAGGATCGTCTCGTGAAGTTGCGCTGCCCGACCAATGTCGCGATCGGTCCGAATGATCCGTGCAAAGCCGTGTACTTCGTCGGTCGCGATGGCAAGCGCCACGCCTTCCCGAACGAAAAAGTGTTCTACACCTGGTACACCAATTTCGGCGGCGTCACCGAACTTGATTCGGCCGGTTTGGCCGCCATCATGCTCGGCACCAACGTCACCTATCGTCCGGGCGTGCGTCTCGTGAAGTTCCCGTCCTCCAACGTCGTCTACGTGGTTGCTCGCGGTGGCGTCTTGCGCGCCGTGAAGAGCGAAGGCGCGGCCATCGGACTCTACGGCAGCGACTGGAATCACAAGGTGGATGACATCAGCGAAGCCTTCTACGCCAACTACCACTTTGGCGCCGACATCAACTCCGCCACCGACTTCAACGTCGCGGGCGAAACCTCGGCCACCATCAACATCAGCGACGATCTCTAAGACAAAACAAAAACTCCCACCGATCGGTGGGAGTTTTTTATTAGCGGACCACGTAGGGCAGGAAGCCCATGAAGCGGCTGCGCTTGATCGCGTTGGCCAGCTTGCGCTGGTGCCAGGCGCACACGCCGGAGCGCTTGCGCGGAACGATCTTGCCGAAGGACGAGAGGTAACGCTGAAGCGTTTTCGTGTCCTTGTAGTTGATATCGGTAACGTTGGCTTGGCAGAAGAAACAGGTCTTCGGCTTGCGGGAGGTTTTCATCATAGATGGTGGGCGCGGATAGAGTGGATCTTCCGGAACCGCGCGGGGTGAATGAATTTAGAATGGAATGTCTTCGAGACGAATTTCCTGGTCGCCGACGCCCCGATCGAGCGCTTGTGCGGCCGGAGCGGAGGCATCGGACGAGGGAGCGGGCATGGACGGCGACGAGGACGGCATACGCGGCGCGGCGGCCGGCGCATTCGGATCCTTGCGGTCGAGCATGATCATGTTGTCGGCGACAATCTCCGTGCGATTGCGCTTCTGGCCGTCCGGGGCTTCCCACTCGCGCGTCTGCAGACGTCCCTCGATATAGGTCTTGCGACCTTTGCCGAGATATTGTCCGCAAATTTCGGCGAGCTTGCCCCAGGCAACGACGTTGTGGAACTCCGTGCGCTGCTGTTTTTGCCCCTGGGCATCGGTCCACTGTTGATTGGTGGCGATACCGAACGAGCAAACGGTCTGGCCCGTGGCCGTGGTCCGGAGTTCCGGATCGCGAGTCACGTTCCCGATGATCATGGCGCGGTTGAGGTCCATACGGCTTCGATCTTACACGGTTTCGGCAGGCTTGGAAGCTTCCTCGGCCTTGGGGGCTTCGGCAGCGGCGCCTTCGGCCGGCTTCTCGCCTTCCTTGGCTTCGACGCGGCGGCGCGGACGGTCTTCCTTGTTGTTCAGGTCGACTTCCGTGAACTGCACGAGATCGAACTTCTGGTCCGAACCGGCTTCCTCGGCGGAGAGCACGATCGAACGCAGGACTTCCGGCGTGATGCGCAGCAACTCATCAAGCTTGGCCACGGCCGACGGATCGGCGGTGAACATCACGAGCACGTAGTGTCCGTGGCGCTCGTTCTTGATGGGATAGGCGAAGCGGAGCTTGCCCAGGCGCTGGGTCGATTCGGGAGTCGCACCGACTTTGGTGAGCAAACCCGAGACCTTGGTTTCGACGCCGCCGACCTCATCGTCGGTGAAGGACGTCGGGATGATATAGAGCAGCTCGTAACGGCGAGCGGCGGTCTGTTCCGACATATGGCAGTGACATGTCCCCTATTTGGGGCCCCTTTCGGGATGGCCAGTCACGGTCAAGATTTAGTGGCCGAACCTTAGCCGATCTTCATGAAAATGGCAAGAGTCAGGCCTGTTTTGGATAGAAAAAGCCCCCGCTAAGCGGGGGCAGATGTCAGGCGGGAACCGGAGGCCCGGGCGGGTCGGTCCGGCGACGCAGCCTGGTCGCGAGCAGGTCGGCTTTGCCGGCCTTCTCGATCGTGATGGCGAACTTCCGCAGCGGCACCGCTTTCGGAAGCAGCGGCGTCCGGATGGAGAAGTTGTGCAGGAAGTACAGCAGGTCACGGGACTCGAGCTCGTTGCACTGCAAGAGCTTGTCCGGAGACGGCGTGCCGTTGCTCCCATGGCTGAAGTGCTCGAGATAGCCGAACAGCTCGGCCAGCACCGACGTCTCGCGCCGGAGGGGCGGAGCACCCGGGATGCTCACGCGGGTGTCGTAATTGGAGCGCTCGAGCGCCCCGGTGGTCCGTCGCAGCCGCGGAGGCCGCTCGGACGGACCATCGTCCATGGAGATCACCTCGTCGAAGGGCAAAGACCCGTCCGAAGAAGGTGCAGGGGCCGGAACCTCGGACCAACGTCCACCGGTTGCGGTATTGAGCTTCTGCTCCAGATCGGCGATTTGCCGGTAGTACTCCATGATGAGCGCGGCCGTCGCGGAACCGGCTTCTCTCTCGAGGAGCGCGGCTTCGCGCAAACGGAACATGGCGAGCTGCTGCGCCTGTTCCTCGACGCGCAGCTGGCTTGATTCGAGTTGGCGCTTCACGCTTCGTGCCGCCTTTTCCATCTGCTTGGCGTCTTCACTCGCGGTATAGGTAGCGCTCGCCTGGAGCCAGAACCTGCCCGCGAGTTCGCCGTCTTTCGCGGCGTACTCTTCTTCGAGGCGTCGCTTGGCCGCGGCGAGCTCCTGCTCGTTCCCAAGCGCAAGCGCGGCGCGCTGGCCGGCCAGCTTCTCTTGGTCGGACTTGCGGTCCTCCTCGAGAATCACGTGCATGGCCTGGAAGGCGCGCAGCTTGGCTTCGGCCTCCATCAGCTTCTGGCGCGTCTTGGCCTCCATGTCGGCGCGCCACTCGTCGAGGGCGCTTCCGTCGAGATCAAGGCCGCACTGCAGCTTCACATCCTCACGCTGGAGAGCGAGCAAGGTGCCCAGCTCCTCCCGGACCTCTTCGGGGTCATACGGGATTTCTTCCAGCTGCTTCTGGCACTGGGCGATCGCCATCCGATAATGCTCGGCTTGCGTCTCGTCCCCGTGACCTTGCGCCTCCTCGAGATAGTGTTGGCACTCGAGGATTTGCAGCCGGAGAACTTCCGGCAATTCAAGCTGCCCGCGCAGATCGACGATGCGCAGATTGCGCTCGACGATATCCGCCTTCCGCTTCTGATGCTGCGCCAGCACTTCGAGCTGGGGCAGGGCTTCGCCCAGAGCCGCATCCTGCGAATCGCGGGTGCGAATCAGGTCCAGAATGTATTGAGCGAGCCGTTTCCGGCTGCGCGTCAACTTCCGGATGCGATAGGCATCGTCAGAATAGATCGTGTCCGCTTTCGCGAGCGCGAGCTTCCTGGCTTTGGCCTTGTCTGCACGATCCGCTCCGTACGCGATGTACGGAGCGAGCGTGTGTCGCCGGTAGTACAACCCATAGAAGATGAGAAGCACCGCCATGCCGAGCAAGAACGAGATCCACCACGGCAAGCCGGGCGCGGATGCGGGAAGCGCAACCGCGGGCTCGTGCACCGTGCGAACCACGGTGATCTGCTCGGGTAGCGGTTCGTTGCGGATCCGCTCGAGCTCTTCGCTCGCATGATCGGCGATGTTCAGCGCATCGATGATGCGGCTTTCCGCATTCTCGAGCGAAGCATCACGCTCGCGCACGTCGCGTTCGAGTTCGGCGATGCGTGCCGTGCTCGCCACATCCGTCACTGGGACGGAATGTGGGGACGGATGCGCACTTGCCGGAGGCAAATGCGCTCCGTGCATGCGCGGCACCCGGTACACCGAGTGACGCAACACGCCGCGGGCGCGCTCAGCGTCTTCCGGACAGCGCGCTCCCCCATACGTGGAGTCGGTGCCGAAATACACCTGGCGTCCGTGGACGCGGCAGATGTAGCGGACATGACCGTTGTTCGCGATCACGTCGTCGACCGTGAGGTCGGCGTTCTCCGAGATGCGCCGTGCGAGCACGACGATCTCGTCGAGCGAGGCGTTCGCCTCGGCACCGATACGCACCTCGTCTCGCGACGCGGGGCGCACCTCGTGCACGCGCTGCGCGCTCGCGAAGGACGGGAAGGACAGCGACAGGACCGCGACGAACGCGATCAGGATCTGGCGGAAATTGGCCATGGGTGGCCTCCTTTTTTCGGTTGTTCAGGGGTGAAGGAACGTCGAAACCTTTGCCCGTTTGGGCTGCCCAAGTCTGGCCATAATTTAATCAAAAGGTCAAGCCCGAATCTGTATAAAAAGCAGAAGGCCCCGTCTGTTGACGGGGCCTGGAAGAGAGGAACGTACGAACCGTTCCTCAGGCCTGGGCTTCGCCTTCGTCCTCGCGGGTTTCCGCAGGGGCTTCGGCTTCGTCCGGGGCAGGAACGGCGATGGGAGAGACGGGCTTCAAGGCCTCGCCTCCGATGCCGATGTCGGTGTTTCGGCGGCCGACCACCTTCGTGGCTTCGTCATCACGCGCGGGGCGCGACGGGGCAGCCAGCAGCGGGTTCTGGAGAATCGACGTGTGCTGGGTTTCCAGCTCGTCGCGCTCCATCTCGCTCGTTTCCGTATCGTCCGGATGTTCCAGGAGATCATCCTGGCCGGGCGCAGAGCTCGCGTCACTCGCGAGGAGTTCGGCCGCTTCGGCCGAACGCGCCGGCACGGGGATGGCCCCGGGCGCAGGCGTCAGATCAAGCGGTCCGAGACCGAGAGCTCCCTGCACATAGCGGCGAAGGCCATCGAAGGCCTCGAATCCGCCGCGCAGGAAGTCCGTCAGCTCCAGAGCCTTGAGCTCGTGGACCGTCCGCAGCTCGCTCGTCTCCGGGGCGCGGTCGCGCTTGCGGCGCGACGAGCCGTTGGAGCCGTTCGAGTACGGAATCTCGATCATCTTCGTGAAGCGAGCCTTCACGCGCTCGGCGTCGACGATGCGGCGGCTCGGCCGCTGCTCGTCGCGCTTGAGGACGTCCGAGAAGAAGTCTCGGAAGAGGGCCTCGAGACGGTCATTCACCGCCTCGATCACCCCATGCGAAACGCCGGACGCTTGGGGCGCCGGAACCTTGAGCTCGTTGAGCTCTTGCTCGAGATGGCCCACCCGTTCGTTGGCGCGCGTGAGCTGTTCGCTCGCCTCGCCGGCTTTGCCGGCGAGTGCTTCGCGCTCCCGGCTGAACTCAGCCTGGAGGGCCGTACGGGCTTCCTCGCGTCCCTCGTCCTTGGCCGTGCGTCGCGCACGCTCGATGCGCTCTTCGAAGGCGCCGTTGGCTGCCTGCAGCTGGAGCTGCATCTGCGAGCCGTTCACGAGGAGCACGAGTGCGTCCTTCGCGAGGTCGTCGGGGATGTTCGCCACCAGCATGAGCAGGCGGTCGATATCCTTCTGCGACTTGAGCGCACCCTTCTTCACCTCGTTCCAGATGCCGGCGAGCTTCTGCTCGAGCAACTGGAGCGGCGAAGGCGAGTTGTCCTTCGCGCGTTTCGCACTGGCCGCCTCCTTCAGCTTCGCTTCGAGATCCGTGATCTCGCCATAGCGCAGCCGGAGGCTTTCTTCGAGCGTACCGATGCGCGTGCGCGCCAAGGCGTGCTTGGCTTGCTCCTGGAAGAAGTCCTGCAGCGCCTTGTTCTGGCTGCGACCAACCGCACGTCCCATGAAGAACGTCACGATCATGCCGATGAGGCAGGCCACGATGGTCACCCACCACGGCCAGCGCAGCGAGTTGTCCGTCACCGCGGTCGCGGAAACGGTCTCATGCACGGGCGCGGGAGCGACCGTCTCGTGGACGACCGGCGTGCTAACCACGGCCGGTGCGACCGGAGCCGCATCCAAGCGGTTGGTCGCGCTCGCGATGCCGTTCAGCACGTCGGCGAGGCCGAGTGTGCTTGGCGGATGTTCGAGATCTTGGCCCGCTCGGCCGGCCGTTTCGGCCGCCGTGCGGATGTCCGCGATCGTCGGATGCTCGAGCGCCGCGAGCGTCGCGTGCGCGTCCGTGACGATCTCACTCGGTGTGAGACCGCGGTGGGCGGGCACGCTGTAGGTCACGCCGGCCACGAGTCCGCGCGAAGCGCGGATGCCGCTGCCGTCGCAAGCCGTGTCGTAGTGACGGGGAACGCTGTCCCCGTTCACGAACGCGCTCACGCCGTTGCGGCAGATGCCGTCTCCACCGCACAGGCTCGTGCCCGGGCAGTAGTAGATGACGTACGGATCGTTCGCGTCGTCGAACTGCGACGGCGTGATGTGCTGGCGCGCGTCGGCGATCCCCTCGTTCGCGAAGTCCAGGATCTCCTGGTAGCTCGCGTTCGCGTGGGCCGTGACGCGGTAGATGCGCGTGCCGTCGTCGGCATGAGCGGAACAGATCCGGAGATGGCCGCGCTCTTCGCAGTCCTGGGCGGATGCGAACACGGGCAGAAGCCACATCAGACAGATGCTGATCAGGAACAGGTGACTACGGTTCATGGCGACCTCCTTGGTCGGGACATTCGGTTGATTGGTTCGTACTGTTCGTCTGGGAAGGAACGAGATTCTTGGCAATCGCCGGCAGATTTGGAAATCGCGGCGACGGCTTAGATCATCATACATTAAGGGTTTCGTCAAGGTTGCACCCGAAGGCCCTTATCCGCTAAGCTACGCAGCAAATGAAGCATTTTTTGCTGTTCGGAATCCACCCGGAACTGTCCTTGGCCGAAGCCCGGGCGGTTTTAGGAAAAGGCGTTGAACCCTGGATGGGTTCGATGGCTTTGGTCGATTCCCCGGCCTTTGACGGAGCCGCCATCCAAGAACGCCTGGGTGGCGTCGTGAAACTGGGCGAAGTCGTAGCCGAGCTCGAAACCTCGAATGTCTCCGAACTGGCGGCCCAGATTGCCGACCAGATCGAAGCCCGTCCGCGAGCCGACCGCGTGCTCTTCGGACTGACGCTCGCCGGCACGCCGAAAGACAAGGACAATTTCAAAAAACTGCCGATCGAACTCAAACGCGCGCTTCAGGGTCGCGGTCGCGGCGTGCGTTGGGTGACGGGTGACAATGGCAACATCTCCCCCGCTGCCATCGCCAAGCTTGAACTCACGACCGAAGGCTATGACTTCGTGATCGCCATCGACAAAAAGAAGATCGCGATTTGTCTCACAACCAATGTCCAGAATGCGGATGCCTGGAGCGAGCGCGACTACGGCCGTCCATTCCGCGACGCGAAAACCGGCATGTTGCCGCCCAAGCTCGCGCGCATGATGGTTAATTTGAGCCGCATGAATGCTGGTGTTTTGCTTGATCCCTTCTGTGGCGGTGGTACGGTTTTGATGGAAGCGGCCATGATGTTTCCGAAGGCGGAATTCATCGGCTCGGATATTGATGCGAAACAAGTTTCCGGCACCAAACGCAATTTTGAATGGTTGAAATCCAAAAATTTTGTCGCCCAAAACATCGAACCAAAACTGCTGACATCTCCGGCACAAAAACTTGATGCGCAACTGGATGCGGGTAGCGTCGATGTGATCGTCACCGAAGGCTATTTGGGCAAACCGTTGCAGGATGCGGAAACGGATCTGGCTTTGCAAACCAACAAGCGCGAAGTCGAAGCGGTCTGGAACGAAGCCTTGCCGGCCCTCGGCAGACTTTTGAAAAACGGAGGCAGCCTGGTCTGCGTCTGGCCGTCGTTTGTGGCGGGCAAAGGCCTCATCAATACCGGAGCGGATGCCGCGGCCACCAAAGCCGGCCTGGTACGGGTAGCGGGCCCTCTGCCCTATGGACGCGCCGATCAGCGCCTCGTCAGAAACCTGTTTGTTTACGAGAAAAAAGCCTAGAAGTGAAACAAAAGGCCGGGAAATACGTAGTAATATATTGACAGAACGAGTCTTTTCGGCTATGTTCTGCTGTTCTCTGGCATGGTGCCAGGGACGATTCCGCACCTTCAAACCGAGGTGGTTATGAGTGGGAATACTCCGAAACCTTCCCCGATCCCGAAACTGGAGGGCGGGGATGTCATCCCGCTCTCCACCAGACGACGTCGTGACGCGACGCAGGAGTTCGATACGCGCGGCGATGCGCCGAGCAAGGAACACGTCGTGGTCTCGCGCCGCGACGACACGCCTACCGACCGCATCACTGTTCCCGATGGCCTGCCCCCGGGCGAGGCCCAGGAGATCGTGGTCGAGCTCCACGATCTCGCGCCGGTTCACAAGAACCCGCTCGACGCGCTCGAGACGATGACCTTGGTCGCGGGCAGGCTCATCCGCGACAAATCACTCTCTCGCGGACCGGTCTACTACGAGATCCTCACGGGTGTCGCCGTCATGGGCGGCCGGAAGCTGCGGAAGGGCGACATCATCGGACTCGTGGAGTTCGTCGAAGTCTACGCCGAAACCCCGCTGCACGTTCGCATCCTCGATCTGCCCAAGATTGCGGCCGCGAACGACACGAGCCTCATGCTCTCGGTGCAAGGACGACTCCTCGGCGCCTCGGCCGAACTCGCCAATCAGTCGATCGGCGAGAATGCCGTGCTACGCCAGCGCATCGAGGAGTACGATGCCGTCCTGCGCGGCCGACTCGAACAGCTGCGCGACCAAGTCGTGCGTCCGCTCCGGACCCAACTCCAGGAGCGCATCGCCGAGACGCTCTCGTTGCACGAGCAGCTGGGCGCACTCACGGCCCGACTCGCGCGCAGCGAGCAAGAGCTCGGCGAGCTCAAGCCGTGGCTCGAGGAGGCCTTCGAGGTTCTCCCCGTGCTCCACGAGGAGATCGCCCGGCTCTACAAGGACCGCCAGGTCGACGCCGAGTCGCTCGAGCTCATCCTCGACGAGTTCGACGAGTTCGTCGAACAAGGCGTGATCGATGAGAGCGAGAAGCGCATCGTCGAGCTCGTCACCATCATCGAGCCCATGCTCGATGCCATGATGAACTCCGGCGACATGCACCTGTGCCAACTGGCCGTCCGCGGCCAAGGCGCACTCTTCACCTTCAAGATGAGGGCCCCCAAAGTCCTCAGCACGAAGAAAGCCACCTGACTCAGGTGGCTCTTTTTTATCTACGGATAGATTTGTACGCCGTTCTCATCGAACACTTTGATAGCCTGCACCGGACAGGCCTGCGCCGCGAGCAAAATCGTCTCGGCATCCGCTCCATTTTGATCAACGATATAAGCCTTGTTCTCCTCATCGAGCTGGAACACGCCAGGTGCAACCGTTACGCACGGCGCGGCGCCGATGCACAGGTCGCGATCAACTTCGACTTTGGAAATTTTGAGCGGCTTTTGTTCGTCCATATTATCCGTTGCACGATTGGATGAATTTGATGTCTGTCACCTGCGGAGCCTTGTCGGCCAGGATCTCCTGGATGCCTTCGGTGTACGACGAGGTGCAGGCACAGCCGTCGCAAAACCCTTTGAGCTCGATGATGCACGAGGTCTCCGTCGCATCCATCACATTGATTTCGCGGCCGGCAGCGGTCAGCATCGGCTTGAGCCCTTCGAGGGTCTCTTTCAGCGCTTCATGGGCATTCATAGCTCGACTGATTATGCGCCAAAATACTTTTCTTTGTAAAACCGGATAAGCTGTTCGACTTCCGGGATACACGATGGGTCGCCCGTTCCAACCTTGGTGCGCTGTTGCACTTTCTCGAGCGTATCCGCGCCTTCGAGCACCGCTTCTTCGATGTCGTGGTCGGTGATTTTGAGTACTTTGTCGATAATACGACCCGCTTCGATCTCAATTTTGTCGGTCTGGCCGTTCTTGCGATAGTAATCATTCACCGCGCTGCGAAGCGCTTTGTCACCCAGCACCGAGCAGTGGACTTTGCGTGCCGGAAGCCCGCCCAAACGACCCATGATGTCCTGCGGACGAAGCTTGAGCGCTTGCTCGACTTCCATACCGCCATTTTCCGTGACCATCACCGATAACATCGACGTCGAGGCGATCGCAGAAGCACAACCAAAGGTCTTCCACTTGAAATCCGTGATCTTGTTGTCGTTGATGCGCAGCCAAACCTTCATGGCATCACCACAAGCCGGCGAACCGACCATGCCCATGTAGGCATCCTTGTACGGAGTTTCATCATCCAAAAAGTTTTTGGGATTGAAAAAGTGATCCTTCACCGTGTCGGTGTAGAACCAGCCTTTTTCTTTGGTCGGCGCGACCACATCGCCTTTGCGGGCTTCGTTGGTGGCCGGAACAATCGTTTGGTCTTGCATATTAGGAGAAGTATTTCATGTCGAGATTCACGGGACTCATCATGCGCAGGCGCTCGACAATGGCGGGCATGACCGAAATGACGAAATCTACATCTTCTTGCGTCGTTGAATGGCCAAGCGTGAAGCGGATCGAACCATGCGCGGCCTCATACGAGAGGCCGATAGCCAAAATCACATGCGAAGGATCAAGCGAGGTCGACGCACAGGCCGAGCCTGTCGAAGCCATGATGCCCTGCGCGTCCAAATACAGCACGGCCGCCTCACCTTCGATGTCGATAAACGAGATATTCACGCTATTCGGCAAGCGCTCGGTCGGATGACCGTTCAAAATCGTTTTCGGAATCTTGAGCAAGCCTTCGGCCAGACGATCGCGCAACTTCGTAAGACGTTCGGACTCTTGTTCACGATTCGCCTGCGCGAGTTCGAGCGCTTTGGCGAGCCCGACAATGCCCGGCACGTTTTCCGTTCCCGGACGAATATTGCGTTCCTGTCCGCCACCAATGAAAAACGGCTGCACCTTGGCACCACGACGCACGAACAGCGCGCCAATGCCTTTCGGACCGTAAATCTTGGAGCCGTTCAGCGTGAGCAAATCGCAATGCAACTTCTCGACATCGATTTCCAAAAATCCCGTGGCCTGACAAGCGTCGGTATGAAGATACGGCAGCACGCTCCCCTTGTCTTTGCGGTACTTCAAAAGTTCACGACCGATTTCATCAATCGGTTCGATCGTTCCGATCTCGTTGTTCGCAAGCATGATCGAAATCAACACCGTAGTCGGCTTGATAGCGGCCATCACTGCTTTCGGATCCACTTTGCCGGTGCGATCGACATCCACAATCGTGAGCTCAATCTCCTTTTTGCGCTGAAGATGTACGAGCGCCTCAAGCACAGCATGATGCTCGATCGAACTCGTGATCACATGCGGCAATGCGCCCTCCCCATGATTCTTGATGATGTCCGCCTTGAAATAGCGCGGCACGCCAATCACGGCCAAGTTATCGGATTCGGTTCCACCGGACGTAAAGATAATTTCGTCTTCGTGGCCATTCAAAAGCTTGGCGATCGATTGACGGGCGGCCGTCACCGCGTCCTTGGCGTGCATGCCGAGCGTATGAAAAGACGAGGGATTTCCGAAGGTATCCGAAAAATACGGACGCATCGTTTCGAGGACGGCCGGATCAAGCGGCGTGGTCGCCGCATGGTCTAAGTAGATGATCTTCATTCGAGCGGAACCTACGACAAAACGGGCTTGCGGTCAATCCTCCAGGCGACCAGCATGAGGGCCGAAACAACCAGATGTGCGGTCCAAGATAATAGCGGGATGGTAATAAAGCCGAGCCACTGGATCGTACGCGTCGTACAGGAAATGCCGGCTTGGCACGGAGCGATCGATTCCGGAATGATTCCGTAGTAGAGCAGGACATGATAGCTCGCGATCAGGAATCCGGTGATCGAAAGCGGCAGCACATATTGGTAGATCTTTGCGTCCTTGCGCAACAAGCCGACCAAGGTGATGAACACGAGCGGGTACATCGTGATGCGCTGATACCAGCACAGCACGCACGGAACCAAATGCATGACTTCGCTGAAATACAACGAGCCGGTCATCGCGACCACGGCCTGTAAAAAGGCCAAGGGCAAGAGATACGGCTTGAGGCGTTCCAGCATGCGGATACGCTACGCCTTTCTCATTCTTCGAGCAATGCGCAATGAGTTTCCGAGCACGGACACACTCGACAAAGCCATGGCTGCGCCCGCAAACACGGGATGGATCAAACCTAGGGCAGCCAGCGGCAATCCGATCAAGTTATAAATGAATGCCCAGAACAAGTTTTGGCGGATGGCGGAAAAGGTGGTGCGACTAAGCTTGATCGCCTCGGCGACTTTGGCCGGCGAACCTGCCAAAATAATGATTTGCCCGGCGGCGGCCGCGACTTCGGTGCCTGTGCCAAGGGCGATTCCCAAATCAGCCTTCACGAGAGCCGGCGCATCATTGATGCCATCGCCCACAAACGCCACGCGCTTGCCTTCTTTTTGCAGAGACTGGATCAGATCGGCTTTGGCTTCCGGTCTCACCTCCGAATGTAAGCGTTGGATACCGACCGCATCCCCCACCGCACGCACGGTCGCTGCATGATCCCCGGACACGAGCGCGAGCTCGAGCCCCATCTCGCGCAAAGCCTTGATCGCCTTCACGGACTCGGGCTTCAGACGATCTTGCAATGCCAAAGTGCCAACCACCTCGTTGCCGCGCGCGACGAACACGACGGTTTTGGCTTCGCGACGCCACATCGCCACATGCCGCTGCAAATCTTCCGGGATTGGAGAGGGCATGAACAGCTCATTACCCAGGCGATACTCAATTCCCTCCATCTGACCACGCACGCCTTGGCCGGCAACGGTTTCAAATTCTTCGATGGCCGCCGGACCAATCTCTTTTTCCGTCGCCGATTTGAGAATCGCGGAGGCGAGCGGATGCGAGGACGACGCTTCCAGTCCGGCCGCGAGTGCAAGCAGCTCACGCTCATGTCCATGGGCGGTCGCGAGCATGTCGGTCATGCTGGGATGACCCTCGGTCAGAGTACCCGTCTTATCAAAAAGCACGGTCGTGATGTCATGACTGGCTTCGAGCGCGGTTCCATCCTTAATGAGGATTCCCCGACGACTCCCTTCGCCAACTCCTACAAGAATGGCAGCGGGCGTTGCCAACCCAAGCGCGCACGGACACGCAAGAATGAGGACGGCCACCGCGTATTCGACCGCGCGTGCCCCGTCATGTGACAGAAATAACCAGGCCGCCACGGTGACGCTCGCGAGCACAAACACCGTTGGCACAAAAATCGCCGAGACTTGGTCGGTAAAACGTTCGATCGGCGATTTTTCCGACAGCGCGTGACTGACCGCGGCAATAATTTCATCCAAGACGCTTTGGCCCGCGGCTTTTGTCACTCGAAAACGGAAAGCACCCATTCCGTTCACAGTTCCGGCGAAGACTTGGTTGCCCGGGCGCTTCTCTACCGGCACGCTTTCGCCGGTCAGCATGGACTCATCTACCGAAGATGCTCCGGAAATCACTTCACCGTCTGCCGGAATGCGCTCTCCGCTTTTTACGTCGATCGTTTCTCCAACCCTAAGGTCAGCGCCTGCAACCCGGAGAGCCGCGAGCTGCTCAACCGCCGAGCCGGTCGCGATGCGCTGACGATTTTCCAACCATTTGCCGAGCAACAAGAAAAAAATGATGAAAGCCGGTACTTCAAAATAGGTCAGCTTGCCGATGAACATGGCATACGTGCTCCAGAGCAACGCTGAACCCGTAGCGGTTGTGACGAGCGTATCCATGCCCGCCCGGCCACGCGACAGCTCATGCCAAGTTCCTTTATGGAATGGGAATCCGAGCTTCACGACCACATACCACGCGGCCGCAACGACCACAGGCAGGGGCATGGGCAAGCCCAGCATGAGCGCGAGGCCGGGCAGAGTCAGCAGTCCCGCGACAACCACGTCAAAGCCGCGCACCGGAGTCGCATGACGGCTGTGATCCTCCATGTCGTGCTGCGCGGCATGCTGCATCCCGCCTTCCGCAATTTCGTAACCCGTAGCCCGCACGGCCTGTTTCAGATGATGCGGTTTTACTTTTGTCTCGTCGTATTCGACCGCGGTCTTGCCCGTACCCGGATTCACGCGAACCTCCGCCACGCCATCTACCTTTCCAAGCGCCTGTTCGATGACGGCGCCGGAAGCGGCGGATTCAAGTCCGATGATGGAAAACGTAACCCGTTTCATGACGGGAGTATAACGCAAAAACCGTCCCTGTGACGGAACGGCTTTGCATGGCGGAGAGGGAGGGATTCGAACCCGTCAATGGTCGATGCCTCGCGATCTACCGGGAGACGCGCAGCGCTCTGTTGACACTAGCCTCGAGGATGAGATGAGACGACGGAGATCGCGAGAACTCATGAACTAACACTGGACTGGCACCGGATTGGCACTCGCGTCACTGCCGCTCTCGCTACCGAGAAGTGCCGAGTCGTGCTCGCGTCGGAGGACTGCGAGGCGCTGGTCTCCGTCGCGGGTGTACCAAGGTGAAGGACGTCAGAACCCTGTTCGCTAGGCAGAGCGATTAGGACGTCCTCGCGCTAGGGCTTCACGCTCCAGCCGGCACCAAAGCACTGATCGTCGCCCTTCGGAGGGATACGTCGAGCGCCCGTACACGCAATGAGCAGAGCCTTGCCCATCTTGGCCAAATAGACCTCAAGGAATGACCGACGGATATAGAGCATGTGGCCGCCAGTCTTCCATGGGTCCCCAAAATGCCGATTTCGCGTCACCGAGATCCCTGCCTCATCGAAGAGGTCCCACCGCTCGGGACGCGAGTGAAGACGGAGCAACTCCGAGATCTGCCGCGTCGGCGACGCCCAGCGTCGGCCCTCAGTAGTAGTCGTGTGATAGTCTTCCCAGCCACTGTCACGGATTGCTGGCAAGACAGAACAGGTCGCCCGGGGGCGTCCAGTCTTACGGTCGTAATCGTAGCCGAGCTCGTCCAACTCGTTGGCTCCAAATGTGTCGGCCCAAGGAATCTCCCCGGCAAATGTGTAGTGCTCCGTGGGATCGTTTCTGCCGCGCACGTCCAGTGCGCACGCATTGCACGCGGCTACTAGCTCATCCGCGACGTCCGCATCGACGACCATACATTTGATCCAGGTAAGCCCGAAGACCGCCGCATCCCCTTCGCCTCGCTTGTCGGATAAGAAGCCGTCCAGAATGACCCATGGCCCGTCGTCGCCCTCTACGGCCTGGCAGAAAATGTAGTTCGCAAGCGTCGGGGGCGCGGGCAACTTGAGCGCTTTCGGGTCGACAGAATCAGGCCAGAAGTCCGGGCCCTGAAACGCGGCGTCAATTGGCGTTTCTGGGAAGCTGGGATCGATATCTACATCGCTCGTTCGAGGGTCGTCGCCGATATACTCGTCCTCGAGCAACCCGAGATCGTCTCGATACCCGTAAAGTTCAAAATATGCGATCCACGAGTACTTCTTGCCGTAACGGTCGGTCTTGCCCGGCGCCTCTCGTCTGCCCAACCCCTCGTGAGACGCGATATCACGGTCGACGTCCGCAAACAGCGCGTGGTCGTAGCCAAGCTGATAAATGCGCCAAAAGATCTGACGATGCACCAGTTTGTACTCTGGCGACTCGTAGTCGTAGTTGCGCCGCTCCGGAATTAGTCGGCCGAGTGTATAATTGCCGAAGTCCATCTGGATCGGACCACTGCCGTTCTTGTAGTCGTCGTCCCGCTCCTCGGCCTCTCCCCATGCACGAACCCCGCCGTCGTTGAACGGCGGGCGCACGCGGACCTGCTCCTCAGTCGACAGCAGAGTCGGATGAGCGCGAAGGGCTACCTCGATCGTATGTCGCGCGTAGTCACGCGCAAGCGTATGGGTCGTGGAATGTGGCGCGGAAGAGACGAACATCTGGTCGTAGATGAGACGAGCCAGCTTTGGAAGAAGGCGGCTTCGGAATCCATGCGCGCCCTCGTCATGCGAGCGAGCCATCGCAACTCCGTAGGCGGCGGCTAGCATCCTCTCGCCAACATAGGGATCGTTCACCTCGAGCGCGGGTACCAGCATATCGATGAACGCGGCCGGATGTCGCCGCCCGTACCAATACAAGCCACGCGTGGACTCGTCACGCAGCGGCCTAAACGTCGAGGTCAGCATCCACATCATGTGGACCGCGCCCAACCGGGCTCTCTCGACCGCGGTAGCGTCCGCATCGATCGGCCAGCTACGCTGTACCTCCTCGTATTTCGCAATGCGCGCACGGTACTGGTCCGAGGACCGCCGGACGTGCTCCGACCAGACAAGATCTCGCGACGGGAGAGACATGTTTTCGAGCAGTCGGCCCCAGAACATCACGTTGAGCTTGTGACCCGGATGAACAAGGACACGAGAAGCCAGATCAAGAAGCCGAGCCTGGTTCGGTGGCTTCGCGAAAAGCCTCTCGACGAGCGCTACGTCGTCGTCGGAAATCATGTCTGGCGCAATCTCGAACAGGGCGTTGATCGATGCCGCGAACGCCCGTTCGTGTTTCGGGAACACGTCGCGCAGAGGCTTTCCGATCTTGCGCGGGGCAAGTGCCGCGAGGCAACGTACGATGTCGTGCGCAAGCGGGTGCGCACGTTTGCTGAAGAGCTTGTCGCGAGTTGTTTCGGTCGCCAGGTCGTCGGATGCCAAAAGCGCGGTCGCGATCAGGTAGCCGGACATGAGGTCGTACGTAAAGCGCAAGACTTCCGCCGCGCCCGACCAATCTCGAAAGACGAGCAGGTCTTCCTGCTCCATCGCTCCCACGATGGAATCCGCCTGTTTCGAGTCCTCTCTCGATCGACCCTCGACGAGCGGGTACGCCTCCTCGATGAGACATCCTCGGACATTTGCCGTCCACAGTTGCCACGCGATGCTCGTCACTGCTGCGTCAAGCAGTCTGGCGCCGCGCGGGCGCCCCAGGCGATGCGCAACACGCCGGTTGCATTCGTCGAGATAGCGGTCGAATACCGCAAACAAGCTCTCCTCGCCGAGCATCACGTGTTTAGGAGACGAGCGCTCTGGATTCGTGGCCTCGCAAAAAAGCCGCAGATAGATTGGATGTTGAAACTGCTGTCGGGGTGCCGCTCCAATGTCGGCGACGATCTTGTAGTAGTCGAAGTAGCGCTTCACAGCATCGTCGACGTCGTACGACAGATGCGAACCAAGAAGCATCTTGCCGGTCGGTTCGACGGAGTCCCAGATCGCGTCTTCGTAGGAATCACGACAGGTGGTGACTACCACAATGGCGTCGGTCTTCGCGATGAGATCCGCGCAGAATGAGGCCAGGTGGCTCCGCCAGATTGGAGAGAGCGCGCCCGACCGCGTAGCTTCGTTCAGTCCGTCTATTACTAGCGGAATGCGGACGTGGTGGGCGTCGGCACAAGCCTCCAGCGCTCCGACGAACGTAGCCCACGGCAGATGCCCCACGTCGAGCAGGCTCTGAATCTGGGTCGCGATCGGGTCTTCGGTCGTGAACTGCTCGCCGACGAGCAGGAGACCGGGGTAGCCATCCTTCAGGCCGTCGCTGACAATGTGGGCCGCAACGTGCGTCTTGCCGAAACCCGCGGCCGCGAAGAGATGCCATTCGTGAGCCGTCAGGCGCTCGTGTACGCGAGCGTACATGTCGAACTGCTCGTGGATCTCACCCCACGTACTGCGCACGCGGCGCACCATCCTCCAAGCTGCATCTTTCGCGTTCTCCGAAGCGGTCGGATCTCGTAACTCGTAGTCGTCGTATCCAAGGTCTCGCGTCCGCGTTTGGGCATCTAATGCAAACTGGCCGGGCGTTGCCGTGAAGAGCGAACGTGCCGTGCGCCAATCATGTTCGCGAAGAGCTACCGGCACCGCGCTCGCAGTATCCATCGCGGGTGTCGCTTTCGCGATCGCTTCGTCGATGGCTGCCCGCGCGTCATCCAGCTTCTTGCGCGCTTCGTCGGTGGTGAAGGTGAGCCTGTCGAGTTCAGTTCGTTCCGTCTTCGCACGCGCGACCTCAGCCAGGAGTCGGGCGTGAATCGTCGTCAGGTTCGCCTCGAGCTCGGATCGAACGAGTGACTCCGATATCCGCTCTTCGGCCCCAGTCGACGCGTGGACCTCCGCGAGGTACTTGCCTCGCAGTTTGGCTGTGGCGGCGGCTGCCTTTTGGGAAAACCAGTTGATGTCGAGCTCGAGCTCCCCGAAGAAGAACTCGCGCATGCCCGCAGCTCCGGGCTTCGCCAGCTCCCCAAGCAATTTGCTCTCGCCAGCATGATCGAGCTCAACCGTTCGTCCGGCAGGAACGACGCTCGCGCCAGCATGAATGGATGTCGCGCACACATCGAAGAACCACTTCGTCTCCTCAGGCGTGAGGTTCCCCGGCGTCATCAATGTCCAACGGACCAGTTTTCCGTGGTTCTTGCACGCGGACGCGAGCGACTTTTTCACCTGTTCCTTGCGGCCGTTGTCCAGTCGGATGTCTTGCCAGAAGAACTTGGCCTGCCAACCCCACACGTCCCCGTTGGGGAGCTGGAGGTACATTTCGACCCCGCCGTCGCCCCCGGAACCGTCAACCCTTAAAAGGCGTCCTTGCCCCCGCGTCGCCCGCTCGACGAGCTGGTAACAGAGTTCCTCAAAACTGCGACGGCGGTCGCCAGCGAAGGGCTTGAGCTTGCCCCAGTCGATCGAGTCAATGGCCATGAGATCGTGTCGAACCGTAGCAAGAGCCGCCCAGCAAGAGAAGACCGCCGTTGCCGATGTTGTAGACTAGCTGTAATGGCGCGCACGTCTCCACGATATGTCGTCTACGCCCGCCGCTCCTCGGACACCGAGGACCAGCAGGCGCTCTCGATCGAGCAGCAGCTCGATGCGCTCCGCGACCTCGCGCGGGTGCGCGGCTTCGACGTGGCCGAGGAACTGACTGAGAGCGCGTCGGCGAAGGACCCGGGCCGGCCCGTTTTCCGCGCGCTCATGAAGAAGGTCCGGGAGCGCAAGGTGCACGGCATCCTGGTCTGGAGCGTCGATCGGCTCGCCCGCAACATGGTCGACGGTGGCGAAGTCATCTACTACCTGTCGAACGGCGACCTGGCGGAGATCGTGACGCCCAGCGCGACGTACACCGGGACGCCGGACTCGAAGTTCCTGATGGCCATGCTCTTCGGCTCGGCCATGAAGTACTCGGACGATCTCGGGACGGCCGTACGCCGAGGGAACGAGGACGTGCTCCGGCGGGGTCGCGTCCCGGGTCCGGTGCCCCTCGGGTACATGGAGACGCACGAGCACGATCCGGTCGGTGCCGGCATCGCAATCGCGGATCCCGAGCGGTTCGACACCGTGAAGGAGCTCTGGGGGGCGGTCATTGCCGGCGAGACGAACGTGACCGAGCTCTGGCGCAAGGCTCGCGACTGGGGGCTCACCACCCGACCGACGAAGGGCACGCTTGCGAGGCCGATCGCGCTCACGAACCTCTACTCGATGCTCCGAAACCCGTTCTACGCGGGCAAGATCAAGTGCGGCAGCACGCTCTACAAGGGCGAGCACCCGCCGATGATCACCTGGGACCAGTTCCTCGCGGTCCAGAAGGTGATCGGACACCCGAAGCGGCGAGAAGAAGCCGCTCCCCGACTTTCTGTACCGCGGACTTCTTCTCTGCGGTGCCTGCGGCCGGCACTTCACACCCGAGAAGCACGACAAGAAGAGCTGCCGCCGCTACGTCTACTACCACTGCACACGCCACAAGCCGGGGCAGCTCATCTGCCGGGCGAAGGAAATCCGCGAGGATCGCGTGACCGAGCAGCTCGCCGAGGCCCTGGAGCGCGTGACCGTCGACCCCACGATCCGCGAGTGGGCGTACGAAGCGATCGCGTGGTGGGCCGAGGACGGCGAGCCGTCGCCTGAGAAGGTCGTCCGACGCGCGAAGGCGGCCCTCGCTCGAGCCGAGCAGGAGCTCACGACGCTCACCGACCTCGTCATCAAGGACTACCTGAGCGAGGACGAGTACAAGGTCCGGCGCGTGAACCAGCTCGGGAAGATCGCGCACTTGCGCGAGGCGCTCGCCGAGCCGATCGAACGGGCCGTCGGCTGGCGCGCAACGCGCGACGAGAAGCGTGCCGGCGGGCTCGGGCTCGGGCTTGAGTTCCGGAAGGGCGATGCCGTAGCTAAGCGAAAGATCCTGGATCGAACCGTCTCGGAGATCGTGATGCGCGACGGAATAGCGCACGTTGAGCTGCGTTCCCTCAGGGGATTCCGATGACCGTGACCGGGACGTCTGACGCGAGTGTGCCACCGTAACCCAGTTGCCCCTCAATCCCCCTCCCCCAGCACATCACGGAACGCGGCGTCGCCATTGCGCAAGCATGGAGGTCGCCTGCCACGAGCTGGAGCGGATGCGATAGGCCGACGACAACCGCAGGCGTCAACGACATCGTCTCGAACAACCCGTCGCCAAGCTCTCCTTCGTTGTCTTGTCCCCAACACCGCACCGGACCATCAGAGTCGCCGACACACGTGAAGGTACTGCCGAGAGCCATGGCTACCTCACTCTCGACGGTCGGGACAGCCGTCGGCATGCCAGACGGCGGGCCTGCACCCAGCCCGAGATCGCCATTCTGGTTATCGCCCCAGCACAGCACCTGGCCGCCCGCGAGGCGAGCACAGGTATGGTTGTAATGGCCACGGATCTCGACGGCGTCAACGATTCCTATGACCGGTACAGGTCTCGATCTCTGCATTAGCGTACCGTCGCCGAGTTGCCCCATGTCGTTGCGGCCCCAACACTGGAGCGATCCACCGCCGGACAGCGCGCAGGTGTATGCGGAACCGGCTGCGACAGCAATCGCACCGGCCACTCCGGAGACGTTGGTCGGCGTCAGACTCATTCCAACTGCGCCAGTACCCAGTTGACCGCTCCCATTGCTCCCCCAGCAACGTACCGTGCCATCTTGCATCAAGGCGCAGGTGTGCTGGCCTCCGGCAGCGATCGCGACTACGCCGGTGAGGCCAACTACCGGAACGGGCGCGGCCCGGACTGTCATGGTGCCATCGCCAAGCTGACCTGAGTCGTTTCGCCCCCAGCAAACGACGCTCGCGTCGATTCGCACCGCGCACGAGTGCCACTCTCCCGCGGCCAGTTGCACAGCGTCAGTGAGCCCGACGGTCGCCACGGCTGTCGGACGCGCAGTTGTCATCGAGCCGTCGCCCAACTGACCATCACTATCGGCTCCAAAGCACAGAACCGACCCGGATCCGCGGCGCGCGCAGGTATGAACGCTTCCAGCCGCGAGCTCCGCGATATCTTCCTCGCACGTGCCTCGACGACAAGAGATCCCCGGCGAGCACGCGTGTCCGCAGAGCCCGCAGTTTGCGGCGTCGCTGTTAAGGTCCTGCTCACAGCCGTTGGCTGACGCACGATCGCAGTCACCAAAGCCACTTGCACACGAATATCCGCAGAGTCCGACGACGCACGTACTGAATGCGTTCGGTCGATCTAGGCAGGCCGCGTCGCAGGCACCACAGTGCTCCATGTTGCTGGTGAGGTCCACGCACTGGCCGTTGCAATACGTTTCACCGACCAGGCAAGGTGCCGTGCAACCCGCACGAAGGCACACCATGTCGCTACGACAGGATCGGCCGCACCCCCCGCAGTTGAAGGGGTCGCTACCGAGGTCGACACAGCGACCGGAACAGAACGTCTGGTCCGGCGCGCACGCGGAAGCCCCAGCATCAGGTCCAGCATCCATCATGGAGTCAAGGCACATACCACTACTGCAGACGAACGACCCAGAGCAGGTGCTGCCACTGCAGCAGGTCTCTCCGTAACCGCCGCACAATCCCGGCGCGGGTGAGCATGCACCGCCCCGGCAGATCAGCTCAGGCTGGCAGGAAGTGTCGGAGCAACACGGCTGACCAAATCCGCCGCATGCCACGCATGCATCGGAGTCACAAACTTCGCCAGTCGCGCAGCTCAGCGGCAACCAGTCTCGACATCCGTCTCCGTCGAGATCCCCACAGACCAGGTACTGACGCCCGCCGGGGCAGCGCGCTTCACCCGGTTCGCAGGCATGTTGACAGGTGGGGTCGTCCGCGGGATTGCGGAAGATTAGCGGATTGCCGGCACAAGCCATCGTGGAGGCCTCATCGAGCGTTCGATTCGCGGCCAGATGGATATGCACTGTGCGGTCGGCCGGGGCGCCCGAGAGCCAGATGCAACCATTGGCGAAGAGTTGGTAGGGTGAACCAACCGTGGCCTGACCGCACGGTGGATTCGGTCCGTCATGCATCGTTTGGTCCACCGCACCCTCTTCGGAGATCGGCACGCCGAGCAATAGGGGGCCGCCATGCACCGTCTGCGCAGCGATGGTTCCGGTGAGACAACGATAGGCATTCCAGTACTCGTCGCGGAGTTGGATCGCAGTGGCGATCGAGCCGACGAGACCATCTAGCAGGGCAGACTCGTACGAGAGGTTCGAGGAGCATACCGGGACGCCAGTCCCGACGCGGCATAGATTCTGAACCCATGCGGCGTTCCATTGGTGTACTGCCGCGCCCCCTCCATCGTCGCAGGGACGCCAATCGGCGCCCGACCCCGAGGTAAGCCAAGCGCCAAAGCGTGCTGCCACCGGCTCACAGCCCGTGTCGGGGACCTGGCACACTCCCACGCATTCAGAACGCCAGTGGTCGAGCGACGCGCTAGACTGGCACGCCGGGCGCCAGACACCAGGAAGGTGGCCACTACAGGCCTGCACGCCCAGATCCTCATCGACGTCGCCGTCATGGTTTTCGTCGGCTGCGGCCCCGCCTGCGGTCGTGCAGACTTCGACAAGCGCGAAATCTGGCGAGGTGTTCACGAAACAACGGCAGCACTCAGCCACGGAGGAGTAACCCCGTAGGTTCGTCGAGGAGCATTCAGCACAGGTGGTCGTCGGCGCGACGTCCCATTCCCCTTGCGCGTAGTGCGTGCCGGACGTCAGCGCACACGAATCAGCGAACGCATCGCGCGGATTCGCCCATCGGCAAAGGCCGTACTGAAGTGTGCTGTAGCCAGCGTACGGAGAGTACGTGGCCGTTGCTGCGATGGCGGGATAGACGCCATACGTTACGGTGACGTGTGTGTGCGGGATCCAGCCGCCGTTTTGCCATGAATCGGTCGGACCTACGACCCCAAGCACAGTCGCGCCCGCCGAAACGGGTGTCCCGGGCGCGACGCTGAGATCGGAGCACGCCCTACGTGAGTTGCGCGATCCACCACACCGAAGGTGCCCAATCACCGCATATACTGAATCATCGGTCGACTGGATGACGACAGTGCCACCGTAGGACGTGGCCCACCTCGCGAACACCACGCGACCGTTGATGGGGGCGTACACAGGAGTCCCGGGGTCTGCGCGCAGGTCGACGCCGGTGTGGGTCCTCCCCTCATCGCCGTCACAATGATCGCCAAATCCACAATCATCGTGGTGGCATTCATTGTTTTCCTGCACGCATTGCGTGCCTGGTGCAAACGGCGATGTCCATTGTGCAGGCCACGCCCGAGTACGTGTTGGAGCGAGAAAGGTCAGCGTGACGAACAGGAGCGTGAAGCCGGCCCACCGGGCTCGGAGCCGTGCGCTGAGCGGTCTCACCGTCCGACCTCAAAGTGCCGCCCAAGGTCGCTCATGAACGCTTCCACGCGGGAGTCATCGGGATCAACAGTGAGCATTGCATCAATGATCCAAGGTGGCCGCGCGAACAAGTAGTGTGTGACAACAGTCATGCCAGGGTCGATGTAGCGACGGAACGACATGCCGCCGATGGACACGGTGCCTAGGCTCTGCGACGTACCATAAGCGTCGTGAATCTCCTGGACACGGGCGATCCCTTCGTCGTAGAGAGTACGCGTGATCGGTGTGGGCTGGTAGACGCGGACGATCGCAAACGGATATGCTCCGCCATTGTGGCGGTAGCGGACCGCGAAGATGGAATCAGTAGTGCTCGGCGACCCCTCTGGGATCCATGGTTCGTTCCCGCTCAGCGGTGATGTAGCGCTTGGTGCGGGCACCTCATCGGGGGACACGACGAAATCGCGCATGAGGACGGCGGTGCGCCATTGGCTTGTTGCATCGCTAATCGTGAGCGGCCTGTCGCCCACCGATGCGTCGGCACCATCCGGGGTCGACTGGCAGCCGGTGCCCGTAACAGTGGTCGCGAGCAAGCTCAGACCTACTGCAACTCGACCGAGCGCACAATGCCAACGGGCCTGGGCGCGATGGTCGCGTTCCGGCCTGGGTTGGATCCGCATGGCGCGATGTCGGCGCATATATCAGAACAAATGCTCTCATGTGGCGTACCCGGTGTAAAGCGCGCGCTCTCTCGTCCGCGTCGCAGATGTCGTCTTCTGCGACCTGCTACGCGATGGCCTCGACATCGAAGACGAGCACGGGCGCGGTGACCTCGATCGGCTTCCGTTCGCGCCCGTAGACCGTACGCTCGTCGCGCCGTGCAGGAGCTCGACCTATGCGCCGATACTCGGCGGACCTCCGCAATCGTTCCCGCTGCCGGTGAGTGCTCGGAAGACAGGAGCACGCGGGATCGCGTCGCGAACTGCCCCCGCAACTCGAGGCGAGCATCGCTCGTCGCCCCCAGGGCGCGCACGATCTGTTCGGCCGACTGCGCCTGCGCCTGCTCAAGCTCTCTTCGGCTTCGCTTCGGGCTCGTCCGAGAATCCGCGCGAGGTAGATCGTAGTCGCCCAATGCAGTCTGAGCTCCGCGCCCGCATGTCGAACCGATCGAGTGCAGCGTCGATCTCCTAGCGAGTCCGTCCGGTGATGTCGGTGATGTCCGACTTGGTCAAGCCCGCGAGCTGGTCGAGGACCCACAAGCGCTTGCGCGTCGGTTCGACGTTGGGCGCCGAGATGGTATTTGCTGATTGGAAGGCAGCGTCCTTTCCATGGTCATCACCGTACCGGGCGGCTCTGCCACGTGTCGGCCGACCGTGCTGCACCTGGCGGTGATCTCGCGACCTATTCGCCCTCCTCGAGCGCCCTCTTTGCCATTCCAAACATCGCTGATTCGATGTCGTCCAGTTCGGACACGCGCTTGGCCACGATTGAGTGGAGCACGATCGCGGCCGCCAGCGGGCGCACGCTCCGCGTCGCTGTGTCGATCACGGCCGCGCGCAGTACGTAGCCATCGGCGGCCTGAGCAGCACGCGCGAACGCATCGCGTAGGTCCGGAGCGGTGGTCGTTGTCGGGAACATCCGCGAGACGATGGAAAAGAGTTCCGGGCTCTGCCTTGTCACAGTGCTCGGTGCCGCGGGAACGGTGCTCGTCACGACGACGACGTAGCGGGTCGGATCGTCGTCGGCGACGATCAGTCCGACGCTCATGCGTCGCTTCTCATCGTCCTCGCCGAGGATGGAGATGAGGCCACGAAAAATCGCCATCGCGGCGGTCTCGTTCTCGAACAGCAGCCCGAGCTCCGGCGGCGCATCATCATCCACGACATATCCGACACCTCGCCAGCGCGCCTCGTCCCAGTCCGGCAGGCTGATCAGGCCGAGCTGATTGCCGCTGTGTGATTCATTTTCTCCGCCATATGGCGGGCGCTCTGGTGGTCCCCCTGGGATCGGCGGCGCGGCGACGCTGAGGCCAGCTGCCGTCCACCAACGCTCCCGCGGTGGGTCGAAGACGAGCGGCGTGTCACGGTCGCTGAAAGCTCCGATTTCCTGCAAGACGGGCGCGATGCGTTCGAGCACCTTGTCGTCGCGGAGGAGATCCTCGATCGTGCGTGTGGCCTGACTTAGACCGAACACGAACGAGGAAGCCACCACGTCGACTACAATGCTGAACATCTCTTCCTGCTTCGCGGAGCCGGGAACCCCGCGATAGCTGGGCGGACATTCGACGAGCCACGACGATTGCGGCCCGGTCTCTTTGCTCGCAATCGCGAGCTTTGCGCCGCGCTCTTCGATGGAGATGTTGACCCTCGTGGGCCAGGGGCACGCATCGCGACGGCTTGATGCTCCCACGAACGCCTCGATGCCGCCGAGCAAGCAGAGCGCCAGGCGCTGGGTGGTGACGGTCGAAGCCTGGACTGTAACAGGGAGACCAAGCACCGACGTCGAGAACGTCGCACCCGCGGCCCACGCTCGTGCGTCTGCCTTGCGGAGCGCCTCACGTACCGGCTCCTGTTCCAGGAACTGTCGCATCGCGTCAGCGATGTCGATTCCCTCGGCGCTCAGGTCTGCATGGTCCCCCGATACGAACGCAACCGCGAGCGTCGCTCGCGGAAACGCATACGCCAACAAGAGTTGGCGTATCGCGCGCAGGGTCGTTCCAAGCGAGTCGGGACGCAAGGCCACCAATTCGCGCGCGAGTTCGCCATCGAGCCGCGACGTGAGCCGCTCGCCAAGCTCTGCCGACAACGCCGCGCGCGCGCCGACGAACACCTGCAGCGCTTCGAGCAGCTGGGGCGTGTCACCACACGCCGCAGCGGCGCACGCGAGCTCCGACACCACCAGAGCGAACAGATGGTCTGGCCGCCCAGCCGCTTCAGCGAGCTGCGCCGCGTGTCTGATCGCGATGGTTGCCTCTGCCAACGCCGCATGCGGAAGATCGAGCTGGCGATACGCCGTCGAGATGAGCAGAGTCGTCTGAACGAGCCGGGCTCGTGTTTCCGCCTTGAGTAGCAAAGCCCGGCCTTCCGCCAGGAATCGCAGGGCGGTTCGTGTGCGGCCGCCCGAGAGAGCGTCGCCTCCTCGCATGCAGAACATCGTCCCGGTGTCGACCTCAGAGATGCGCGCTGAGCCAATCTTAGTCACCGTCCGAAACAGCGAATCATCGTCCGCAGACGGGGCCTCGGCGAGACTCATCGCAATCGTCACGAGGTCGAGATATCGGCGAACAGGGAGCTCGAGGGCTGAGCCGTGCTCATCGAGCGTCTCCACGAGCCCACGAACATGAGAGCGTCGGGCTGCCTCGTCACCAGCCGAATCGGTAAGTCGAAAGAGCTCCAAGTCGCATGCCGCGCGCCACCCTCGGGGCCGCTCGAGATTTGCATCTCTCACGCCCCCGAGATGTCGTTCGATGCGCTCCGCCGCCCGCACGATGTCGGGCAAGATCTCTTGCGGCACGGCGCCGACGGAAGCCGCGCCGCGCAGCGTCGTGATGACCGTCGTCGCGTAGGACTCGGCCTCCGAATCACCGGATGCGAAAGCCAACGGCTCGAGCTCCAAGTAGTAGCGCCACGCCGCGGCGGGGTCCTCGTAGTAGAAGAGCGCGGTCCATGCGGATTGATAGAGAATGCGAATGGTATGCGGCACATACCCGCGCTCCGCCGCCGCAGTTCGCGCACTCGCCAGAAATCCGTCTATCTCGACGCGCGCAACGCCGATCTCACGAGCTGTCATGGCAGCCTCGAGATACTCTTCGATCATGAGATACGAATTGGCTCCGCCGTACGTCTCGATCGGCCGACTGAGGCGATTTTTCAACTCCTCTACTCGCGCGGCGCGCATGACGTCGCGAGGGCCTTGTCGAACCGTTGCTGGTCGTTCGAGGGGAATGTGGAGGTGTTGCTCGACCAGTTCTTCGAGATGATGGTCGACGATCGCGGAGACGATCCACTTACGGTCGAGGATCGTGACAGGCACGCCGTGCTTCTTGTGTAGCTCGTCCTCGAGCTTCTTCTTCGTCTGGTCGCGCGCCGCCTGATTCGTTACGAAGTAGATGTGCTTTGGCGGGTGCGGCCACGTCATGATGCCCGCGACGTCGCTCCGCACCTTCCCCGTCCAAGCCTTTTTCGCAGAGAAGGCGAAGGCGAACTGCTCGCCGCTCGCGGCGGCGATCGAGTACCAGTAGCGATGCCGCAGCTCGGACGAGACCGGGTGGGTCCGGGCATCGGCCTTGCTGTCGCCACCTCCTACGGGACCTGTCTGAGGGATCAGGTTCGGGCTGATCTCGATGGACACGAGGCGGTGACAGAACGCTTCGAACTCGCTCTCCTGCTTCGAGGGTGTAATCTGATCGAGGTGATACTCGAGCTGCTTCGCTTCGATCCGCGGCGCGGCGGAAACTCCCGAAGAATCCGAGTACGCATCCGGGCGTTGGTTCATCAAGAACGCCTTCGGCGCGAGCGGTTTACGCGGTGTTGTCATGATGGTCGTCGATCGTGCGAAGACGCGCATTGGATGAGCCGTCTCAGGTACGTTACCCGCAGACGGCTGTCGTCAGCTAGCCTAGTTAGCCAGGCAACGAGATCAGCAGGCCAAGGCAGGTGCCTCCACGGACTGGAGGCACCTGCGAACTCCCGGACTACGCTTTCGCCGCAAGGCGCTGGCGAATCTCGAGCTCCTTCTCGACCTCACTCTCCACGCGTAGCCAGACCTCCTTGTCCTTGCCCACCTGATGGGCGAGGCCATGTGCCTGGTTGCGATGGTAGTTCTGGACGATCATCGCGAGCTTGTTACGCAGATCCGCGAAGAGCGCGACGGGATCCGCAAGGAAGGCGACCTGCCCGTCGGGCTGCTCGACGAGCAACTGCCTGAAGCCCGCAAAGATCGGCCAGACGAAGGCATTCACGACTCGTGACGTTGTCGGCTTGCCGAGGATGGGCGTGACCGCTTGCGCGCGACGCTTCGCCTTGGACGTGTCGAGCTTACCGTCGGCCCATGGGTAGGTCGGGTCGATGTCCGGGAGCGCCAGGTAGATCGCCTCGTAGAGACGGATGAAGTCGGGAAGCCGACGCATCAAGGCCTCCCAGAACTCCTTCTCCTCGTCCTCCGACTCACCAAACTCGCGAACGATCATGCCAGAGCCCGTGTAGACCTCGTTTGCGACGCGGACGCCCGGCGGATACCTCCGCACGTTCATCATCGCGAGCAGCTGGATGAGAAGCTTGACCGGCACGGCCGTAGAGTCCTCGGGCACTTCCTGGTTCGTCTTCCAGACGATCCGCTCGACCAGAGCGCTCCCGAAAGGCGCGGGCGCGCTCGACAGCACCTCCTTCATCACGTCGAAGCGTCCGGCGAGATTCTGGATAGCCGTCGCCTCCACGCTCTGCGAGAGATTTCGCGCGACCGCGATCTTCACGAGCATCTCGGGGTCCGGAAGGGGCGCGATGAACTCGATCTGGACCTGGGCCTTCTCTCGAGCGCGCGCGATGCGGCGCTGGAGTTCCGCATCATCTCGCACGACTTCGGCGAAGTCGGCCGAGCTTTGCGCCGCGTCGCGAAGGAGGACCGTCTTCAGATCCTTGCCATCCGCATACTGCACGTCGTCGTGAAGGACGTGCAGCAGCGTCGCGTACGTGTGGCCGCCGTTGACGATGCCCTGCTGGCGCTCGTCGTCGAACGTGACCT
>Ga0105239_10000542_pt1 | contig 54605 bp, 58 predicted proteins | sample KBSC44metaG_FD_92761 | JGI IMG/M metagenome (GOLD analysis project Ga0105239, IMG submission 92761) | Corn rhizosphere microbial communities from Kellogg Biological Station, Michigan, USA - KBS C4-4 metaG | ecosystem: Host-associated > Plants > Roots > Rhizosphere > Soil | place: Michigan, USA...
GCTCTGTGGTTATCTTCACCTTGTACTGTTTGGCACGGGTTTCTAAATTTAGGCGGCGATTATTATAGAAAAGCCATGAGGTTGCTTGTGGGATGACAAGCCGTTCTCTGCCCCCTCTCCCCCATACGTCATTCTCTGTCTGGCGGTCAGTCAGGGACTGAGTACTAGGCCACAAATTACGATAAGTTTTGGATCGAAGTTGAATCTGATAGCTCAGATGAGGTTCAATTCTATGTCGCTCTCTATCCTGCTTGATTCCAGCAGTTCATAATGCCACACTAGCTGCGGTGGCTGGAGTTATTCCAATTGCCTCTCTATCATGCTCGCCTTCGCGAGGAATCGTGTACGGCCTGATCGTCATCTCGATCTCAGTTCAGTTCGCTTGCCATCATTCCGATCCCTTCAAGTGAAACACAACTCGTCTTGACCGATTCCGAGTACTCGTACAGTGTGTATCTTGGGCCCTGATTCTCGTGCAAGGAGGTGACAATGATGATTCACTTCCCCTTTCAAGTCCCTTCCTGGAATGTTCCCTTTCCAAGACATGTGTGACTCCGATGAGCTTCAGGCTTGAATCATGATTCCTCACGGCTCATCTCCTAACCCATTGATTCCTGCTATCCTTCGTGGTAATCCCATCCTTGCTGCGCTCTTCCCGCGCTTGTGTCTATTGTGGTGCCATTCTCTCTTGGAAATTGCGAACTTCCCGCGATCTTGTTTCCATTCCACCCATTCTTCAGGATACCGGATTTTCTGCAAACTTCCCGCGCCCATTACCGAGGAATTCTCTGCTATCGGCATTGTTGTCCGAAAAATCATGTTCTGGGCGCGACCTTCCCGCGCTTCTTGTGGTGGTTCTTGTCGACAGCCCCGTACGCAATCGTCCTCGCCGAACAAAATCTATCAATTGAAGCCAATGATACCATTTCTTTTCAGCCCCGATGGCGGCGGCTGGAAACTCGACTTCGTCAAAGGCTGCAATTTGACGCCTTGGTCGTTAACAGGGAAGCTGCCCAGGCTGTTCGGATTGAAAGCTGGCAGCTCTGGTTTCTGCCCCGTCGGCAGCTTTAGCTGTTGCCCGTGACCAGTTCCATTGCCACCCAACATGGACGAAAAGTTGTCCATTGGCATGCTTCTCCTCGGCTTTTTGAATGGGTCAGCTTCCGAGTTAAGCTCTGTGTGACCTGAGGCTGAAAACCCATACCTCAGCCCGCTTGGTTGGCTGGGAGCACTGCCATTACCATTTGCCCTGCCACCGAATAGTGACGGCCCGGTGTGGCTTGTTGGCAAATTCAACTTGCCTGCCTTGAAAGCTGCTGCTTTATCTGCACTGCTGGTATTGCCGAACAACGACGGGAAGGGGTTCCCAAACGGCGAAGCCGCTGGCGTTGCTAGTGGTGCTCGTTCTGCCAAACTTGGAGCTTGTGTGGATATGCTCGGCGAGTTAGGCTGGTCGTGGTCCATTTCAACAGCCCAGTTGTTGCTGTTGTTACCAAACAGACCACCACTGGTGTTGCTACCGAAGCCACTGGTGTTTGTATTGCCAGCACCCTGCTGCTCCTGCTCCTGCCCTTGCTGCTGCCCGAAACCCTGGCCTTGTTGAAATTGAGGGGGAGTCTGTGGCCAATTACCAGGCATTGTGGACAACGCTGGCTGGACATTGAAAGAGCCAAATTGCGGTTGCTGGCAGGATTCCTGTTCCTGGGGCTGCTGCTGTTGCCAGTTTTGTTGTTCCAATTGTTGCTGCTGGAACTGCGGTTGCTGCCAGGACTGTTGATGCTGTTGTGACAGCTGTTCCTTCTCCTGTTCCTTTTCCTTTTCTCGCTGCATTTTCCAGCGCAGGAACTCGTGCTCCTCCTCAGTCATCACCCCTTTCATCTCCCCAGAATCTACTGGCACGGAGACTTCGGCAAGTTCCAGCCTGGCCGCCTTCAGCTCCTCCAAACATTGCTCCTTCGTATTGATCTCCTCTTCAAGAATCTTTCGAAGGTCCTTGATGTTTGTATCAAGCTGTTGGTTGGTGGATTGGAGCTTTGCATTCTGGGTCTGGAGCACCTGGAGCTCTTGGATGGATCGTGCTGAGGAGGCAAGATCGGTTTCTGCTTTATTGGCCCGTTCTGCGCTGCTCGAGGCTTCCTGCCGCGTCGTGGCGAGTGAATCGGAGACCTGTTGCATCTGGGTATCAATTACCTGCAACTTTGTTTGCATCTCGCCCAGATGAGTCATCAATTGTTTGCAATTGGGACAATTGGCGACCTTCTCGGTCTCTTCTCTCAAGCTTTGAGACAGGTTGCGCTCTCTTTGATCGAATTTACTCCCTTGCACGTGGAGTGCTCTTTCAGTTCTCGCCAATTTTGATTGTGTGGATTGAAACTGGCGCTCGAGATCTTGCAGGTCAAAACGCGTCTTTTCATTGATGCGTTTGTACCGTTCCACTTCTTTACGCGAACCATCCCTGTCGTCAACCGCTTGTTTCAGCTCGCATTTTATCGCTTGGACCTCGTTGCCGTGTAGTTTCTGGTGACTCAGCAAGCTATCGATCGTGTCGTTGGGGTCAGGTGGGATGTCGCGAAGGGCGTCTGGATTGAATCGGTAATAATCCCATGGGTATTCGGGAGCATCTCGCAAATCCTGTCTGGTGACGGCGCCTGTGTAGACGCGGGCGGCGATCACTAGTCGACTGAGCATTGTGTGTGGTGAGTGTTTATCATACTGGGATCTTTCCACTTTCTTGCCAATGAGCACCAGCGTCATCGGTCGGTACTTGACTTCCCACCAAAACTGTATTGCATCTCTGCCAAACCGTGGTTGAAGGTGCTTTTGGAGCCAGACTGTGAGGGCATAAGTGAGGGGAATCAATATCATGAGGATTGCACAGATCGAAAGAACTGTCCCACCCACAACCCAGAAGGCAAGACATCCCAGAAACCGCAACAAATCCAGGAAGAACCAAGTGGCAGCCATAACCCCATCCCAAAGTTGACTGTATCGGATTTCGAGAATGAAGTTCCAATACTGCCAGGTGAAGATGCCGAATCGGCGAGAAATGTTGCCAAATTGGCGAGACATGTTTCCAAAGGCCTTGCCTAGAACTCCGCCAAAGGCTATGTACCAAGGGGTTCCTGAGGGCTGAGCCGAGGCTGTGGGAGGGGTGGTATGAAGTGGTCGCTTTGTGGGAGTTTTTGGCAGCTTGGGTAAGAGGGCTGCCCACATCTTTTCATAACCCCATCTAACGACAGCGAAGCAGATGAAAACCAGCCAGTAGCTGGCCAGCACAAGTAAGAGAATGTGGAGTGGATTGTTGGTGCTGTAAGCGCCGAATCCGAAGTGGAATGGTTGAGACTCCCTGGTGAGTTGCTGTGGAAGTTCAACGCCGAACACTGACAAGGTAGGTACTGGCTCGATTGTTGGCCATGCTGGGCTCGGAGCCATGGTTGCGACTGTGATAGGAGGGATACCGGTCGTCAAAGTCAAGGTCTTGAGTTGTGTTGTGGTTCGGAAAACCTCGATGGGGACAGAGCGAATGTAAGTGACGGTGGGTGGCTGAGGAGGAGGTGCACCGAGGGACAGGGTTTGGTAGAGATGGGGAAGGATCCGAACGCGATACCAAATGATGGCATTGTCTCCTTGCTCGTACAAACTGAGCCAGAGGGAATTGATGCAAGCAAGAGCGAAGCCGAAGCCGAAAACCATGGTTGCGGTGTTAGATGGTGTCAATGATGGGAGAAGAAGAAAGCTCGATCATGAAAATGATAGATTAATTCAAGCAATGCAGCTTCTCGCGACGAAGGATGGTGGAAAGAGCGAAGAAGAGGAAGAAGAAGACGAAGTTTGAGGCCGCAGAAAGATGAAGAGCCAAAAAGCTATTGAATTAACTGCAGGTAGTGGGATCTTGAGGCAGTGCGCTCATTGAATACAGCCTCGTGGTGAATGGCGCAAAAATGTGTGGCAGCAGGCAGCTAGGCTGTGAATGCTAGGTGTTTGTGAATATCTACCGCCACAAGATTGTTCCCATTCGCTTGAATCAGTAGTGTGTGCCACTCCCCTGTGCTAATATTGTCAGAACGGGCATCCCAATGCTCGCGCAACTTCCGAATGAGTGATGCATTTGGTGACGATCCCGCGAATGGCATGTATAGTAGAGGAGAACCTAGGGCTGGGGAACAACATGCTGAGAACGAATAGCCCTTTCTCGTTTCCCATCTGATTTTAATGGAAGGTTGCGTATAAATATATAGTTAGTCTCGATATGTGTTTGTCTGTTTCTTTGGCATGAGGAACAAATCACCCGTTGCACCAAATATTCAAGGTCTAGTTGGATTACCTTGGGGCCTGTGGGATGTTGAACACGCCAGGCTCAGAAGTGTCGTCCTGCTCTTCATTGAAGAGATCATCGCCTCCCACCGGGCCCTCTATTGAAGCCTTGTACTGGATAGAACGCCTTTTAGGCTGTTACCGGAGGACTGTCGGGCTCACTCTGCACACAAACTCTATCCAAAGCAACAGGGTTCCCACCTTCTGGGATGGCCGATGAGCCGTGAGCTTTTGAGATTGGTGTCATGCGATCGCGAGCTAACAGCATCGCCATCGCTTGAAATTGTACCATCATATATATTATATCATGCAGGAAGCAGCACCGTGTCACATCGTAAGTGCGTGATGTGCTCGACAATTAATTGATGCAAGGGGAAACTGATTTGGACGGAACAAAAACAACCACCACCTGGCAAACAAAGCGCCTTGGAGGACGTCTGTGCTAAGATTAGACTTGGCATCACGTGATTCAGGCTTCTAGTGAGGTTCTTTGTTCAGAGCAATTGGCCTTGCTAAGGGTCGCAGGATTTCCTTGTTGGACTTATACCAGTCTATTAATTGCAAAGATCTCAAGACTGCATTGCTTGATAGGCATCCTTGCTGACTGAGTTGACCGCCGTCGACGGAAAAGAGGACACTGCCAACAAGGCTGCATGGCTGGCCAATGAGGGCAAGAGCGAATGACGTTAGGTTTCATTGGAGTAGGCGTAGCCCAGCCTCGCTTGCTCACCACCACCTCTAGGCCCTGAGCAACTCAACGTCAAGAATTTGTCCTATTCGAGGAGCTAGCATCTATAACTTTCAGACACACTTTTGTGAGCAACGAAATGGCGATGGGATACGATCTATCAATCCTCCCGCCAAATATTCTCACGTATCTCGAAAGCACCAACATCAGTGCTGTTACGCAGGCTGACGACCTTGACATATTCTTCCACTGCTGGGTCAAACCAGACTGTCCCCAATGCCTATCACCCTCGAATCAATATCCATGCTCGTGGTGTGCGGTATCTCAGACATGTGTTCCGAATACAATTTACGGATACCCATTCGGCATACTATCGCCCATCAAGTCTTCCGAGATCTGCCCATTGGCCTGGCGGGAGAGATGGGAAATGAGAGCGAGGCCTTTTAGCTGCCGGTGCTCGAGTATGACTTTTATCAGCGTTGTTGTCGCTGTGCTCGCCACGTTGGTTGGACTTTTCCTCATCCTCGAGGCCTTTAGGCTCGGTATTTGGATGGGAAGGAAATGGAGGGGCCGTAGGGAGGGTTGGTGGCGAATCGGGGCTTGGACGCCCCGCTGGCTGAGGAAACGCCGTAAGCCTGGCTTGCAGGACTCGAGAGGGCATGAGGAATCCGGATCGAACGAAGATGCCCCTGACGAACGGGCACCGTTACTACCCTAAGAAGGAGTGTTTAGACATGCAGCAGTGCAAAGTCATTAAGATTTCACAACGGGGATCCTAGGGTGCTACTCGGGCACCCACCATCCCTCTCTAACTGCCCACTAGCTGCTATGCATGCACTTTGGAGGCGTTAGGCTGAGGCAGATTCAGCTTCCTGGCTGGGGGGTTCTTGTGCAGCAGGCTCAGCTACAACACCTTCGCCCTTGCAGACCTGGCTTATGCGATATTCGGCACTCAAGCCATTATCATCAAGAATAAATCTACCAGACCCCACAAATAAGGCTTGCTCCAAGGCTTTGAACCGTGGAACTCCGGTTTCAAATGTGACGTGGATAACTTCGCTCTTGTTAGCCTGACCATCGAGTTGTCCCTGTAGAACGTGATGGATGAACTTACATGAGCTCCCAAATTTCGTGGACGCTGCATTTGGACTCCGACCGAGGATGCTTCTCATTTCGTTGTTGATATCCACGATACCAGTGTAATGGATGTGGATTGTCTGATACGCATTAATGCTAGCCGCATTGAGGAGTAATAGGACCAAATACCTCTCGATTGCCCTCAACTCCTTCCCTTGACTTCAATCAGCAAAACTCGTGAACAGATACCATACGCCCATCGAAAGAAACGAAGAAAGAAGCAGAAGCCGTACCTACCCAAGGACCAAATCGCTAGTCAGCCTCATTCGTTTCCCATCAGGGTCGTTGCGGACGTAGTCGACGCCTCCATGGCCGCGATTTCGAGCATGGATCTGGATGGGGAACCCAGGCTCTGAGTCTAGTGATGCGGAAACGAGTGGCACAACTGTGAGCGGTGTTCCGCGTGATAGACTTCCAACTTGTGCGGCATTTCCAATGGCCACTCGCAGATGTAATGCAGGCTTCAGCGATGGGTGATCAGCGATGGTGGAGGCTCCTTCGATGGAGGAGCTCGAGTCTGTCATTCTTATGGCGATCGCAACTTCTTAGGGGAGTGCATAGAGTGACACGTGGTGGATGAGCTTCCTAAGACGTGTCACGTCCTGCAATCTGGCCTCGCTAACCTTTCCCATGTAATGAGATCCTGATTTCTCTCGTCCTCGTCTTGACTCTTACACCATGCGTGGTCAACGTTCAGAGAATTTGCCGAGCGAATACATATTAAAAAAAAAGGCATATTTATTTGTCCTGGTCAATTGGTGGGGCTGTGTAGATATTAAATTCAAACCCCGCAAAATGATGCTGCAGCCTTGCGGATGTTCGACGTTTTGCTATTTTGGCGGCCAGTACATGTGTGGGCCACAAAGCATAGTGGAATTCATAGCCACATCTACGAAAATCGCTCATCATATATATTCATACAGAGTCATTGGATTTCGTCACATCATCTCCAACCACCAACTCTCCCCTCATCCCATCGTGCTCTCATTTCTCGCCGCTTCTCTAACGTGGTTGCACCCTCTCTGATCCTCCTTACCCACTCCGTGACCTCTTTCTCGCTCGCCTTTCCATCAGCCCCGCCGTAGTAGCCGTCGTCAGAATTAGAGCTTTCCAAGAAACTCTCTTGCATGGCTTTCAGCACCGATTCCTGCTCCGTGATACTTGAGAGTAGACGCTGATACATTTGTCGCGGTCCCCAGGGCGACAGAGCGTCGTCCATCTCGCTCTGCTTTCTCCTCCACTGAGTTTGCAGGGAGGTGTGATTCAATAAAAGCTGAGCCGTTTCGTCCCTCAGCTTTCGGAGTTGAGCTTCCATCTGAGAGATTTGCTGGGCCAGCTGGATGTTTGCCTGTATTGCATTTTGTAGGGGCACCAGAGACGAGGGGTAAGATGGATGTGTGGCAGCTAAAGCGGCCAGCAATGATTGATTATTGGCGAGGGACTGTAGCTCGGTTATGGGCTTGTCTGCAATTTGGGGTGGTATCCATCGATCTTGGAGTGTGGGTGGAGGGATTGGGATTTGTTGCTGGGCCTGATAGGCCGCTTGTGGTACAGGAGTTGAGGATGATGGTATCGAATTCGGGATTGGTGGTTGAGGGCGAGGGGAGTTGGTTGCCACAGAGCCAGACGGGGGGAATGAAGAAGGGGCAGCTCCAGGGCCAGCAGCCATAGAGTGAATAGGAGTGCCACTCCTACTAGGATCAGCACTTTGAGAGGCTGGCTTCGGAGGTGGAAGGGGAGGTGCTGAAGGGATGGGTGATGCTGGTGGCGGAGACCCAGCAGGCACCCCTCCGCCTAGTGGCGAGGAGCTATAGAAAGCCTCTGCCATTATCTATACAGGGCGTCCTTGTCTGTGTAAAAGTAGTCGAGAACGTTCAGGTTGGAGTTGAAGGATAGGAACGACATCAAACTTGAATGAGGAGGAACATGTTGCACGTGGCAGGCTGAAGGGACGCTTAATGAACCGTCTGACAGCCGCCATCCAGTGATTCTGAAAGTTGGCATTCGGTCAGACAGAAAATACTTTTGGCCTTTGGACCTACCAACAGAATCTCCAACTTTCTTTAGTTTCTCTCACAAACAAACCAACCTGCCTCCACCATCGCTTCAAAGGCCACCTGAAAGCATACCTGCCCTCAAGACCCCCTCCCAACTCCTCTTGACAGATCATTAACCATGGACTACCAAAACCGAGCAGGCTCCAAGTTCGGCGGCGGCGGCGTGGCCTCACACTCAGCAACCAACGCCGACCGTCGCGAGCGACTGCGCAAACTTGCGCTCGAAACCATCGACCTCGACAAAGACCCCTACTTCTTTAAAAACCACGTTGGCTCATTCGAATGCCGTCTGTGTCTCACGGTTCATCAAAATGACGGCTCCTATCTCGCCCACACGCAGGGACGAAAGCACCAGACGAATCTCGCCAGACGCGCGGCGAGAGAACAGAAGGAACTCCAGAAAGATGGCCAGATCCTCGGCGCAGGCATGATGGGCGTGCAGGTGCGCAAGAACATGGTGAAGATCGGGCGGCCGGGCTACAAGATCACCAAGATTCGAGACCCCTTGACGCGCCAGGTTGGTTTGCTGTTCCAACTTCTCTACCCTGAAATCTCTACGGGTGTGGAACCGAGGGTGCGGTTCATGAGTGCCTTTGAGCAGAAGGTCGAAGACCCGCCTGACAGAGATTACCAGTACTTGCTTGTCGCTGCAGAACCCTACGAGACGTGTGCTTTCAAGCTGCAGAGCCGAGAAGTTGACCGCAGGGACGGCAGGTATTGGACCTGGTGGGATGCCGATGCGAAAGAATTCTGGTGCCAGGTCCTGTTCAAGACAGAGCGAGACGAGAGGTATAGCAATGTACCTGGTCTGGCTCCAGCCACGAAGAGGTGATCAACGCGACAGATCCAACCTTCAATGTTTCCGATCAAGCATCGTCTGCATTTGAAACAAAGGAGTTTTCTTGGAGGCTTCACATTGGCACAGCGCAATCACAAGCCCTGGGGGTCGTGGTCACCCTTGGCCATGTATTATCGTCCATCCAGCTAGATGTCTGGAGCAGGCAATTTCGCCTCGTTCATCCGCAGGTAGCATACATCGTTGGGGCCTTGCCTCTGCACCGAAGAACCCTCGCCATGCCTGCAATCCAATCCAACAATCGAGACAAACGCAGTCAGTACGCGCGAGGCAACTGTTCCCCAGCCTTCCGAGTTCCCTCAAGTTGTACGATAATGGTTGCCCGTGTCACAGACCAAAGCAGAATGCTCAGCCATCCAAGCTTCTGGACCTCTCGATGTGGTCTCGATCACAATCAGAGACACTTATCCCTGCGGCAGCAGAAAGAGAGTTAACTCTTGCAATGGGTGGCCATATACGTGAAGGAACACGTCGTTCCGTGAGTCCCCTAGCGGCGGATGCTCGAGTAAATGAGCTTTCTGAGCAGCCTTCCTCAAAAAAGTTTGCTCAAATTGTGGAGGAATAGGAAGCTTGACAGGGCAGAATCAGGGGGGAAGGGAGATGCACGAGGACGAGTAAAGCAAGGTGATCGATATTATAGTAATTGGCTTCCTCCCATATGGCATCAAGAGAGATGTTGGAGGTCTACAATAAGCATAATGTATCCCTAAATGACAGTGCGTCCCATTTTCGTACCGTTAGTTAGTTCCTTTCTCCCATTCCCCTTCTTGCAGACGATAAATCTATGTGATCAAATAGCCAAAAGTAACGGCCTTGTACTTTTCGACCAAGGCCCCCAAGATTCGCTCTGAAGCCCTTCACACCACAGCGCCCTGAGGGAGCGTTCGGCCTGCTTCGTTTCAATCGCTTGAATGGATCACACTTGACGGCTGAGTCTTGGGTGTCAGAGGTTCCAAAAAGGGTTGTGCTCCGCTACGCCACGGCTCTCATGGGTAAAAAAAATCGACACTGGGCTAGAGGCATTCGCGTTGCGCAGGACTCCGTATATGGTGTCCTTCCAGGCTCGACACCGAGCGGATGAATAGATCGTTGTGCTTCCTTCCCTCTTCCCTCATTCCTCTTTCGTCCTAACTCATGGGTCACAAACGATGGTAGGTAACCTGCCAGGTCCAGATCGAGTCAGGTTATGCCCCTGTTGTATGAGGGCATTGGCACTGTTGGAGTCGAAGAGTCTTTCCAGGCGCAGGGACTCCTTACTGCCGGCGCGTGGAATCTCTTCGAGCCACGCTCGGACGGATTACACGCAATTTAGGTGACTCGTGCCGGTATGCACATGATGTGCAATGTCTCTTTTTCCCTTGTTGCGGCGCATTCTTCTTTGGTGGTTTGCGGTTCTTATTTGCCACATCCGTATGGCAATATCTTGGACAACTTCCAAATCGATCACTCACTGGCGGAGGTCGTCGAGCTCTCGATGGTCATATCACTCCCAGCCTCGCTACCCGCGTCACCGAATCTCTTCTCATCGACAACCTGGAGCTTTATGCCCTTTCCGACAGCAACGGAACCAGCTCTGGCGCTGGCAAGGGCGTCACACTGTTTCCTTGCTTCTGCCTTAATCACCGCGTTCCGGTGCGTGGCGCTGTATTTGCATGCTTCGCCAGCATAGTACAGACGGTATGCGACATCACTGTTACTCGTGCCAGATTTCAGTGGGTTGATCGTGAACACTGGCCCCAGTCCAAGGGACGGATCCATGAATTCCGGTACCAATTCCAAGCCTTTCTTCTTGAGTTGTGTTGTGAGCAGCGTTGATGATCTCGTTCCCGCTTGACGGCCTTTCATTGTAAAGGGTGTCCTTTTCTTTTGTTTTTGCAATAATTTCAATGCCAGGGAAATCCTTTCTGTGGGAGATCGAACCACACGAAGAACGGGCAAAGGGGGAAAGCTGGAACTAAATATCTCTGTGTTGTTCCGTCGTAAGCGAATTGGCTTCAGCACGTGATCGGTAGGGTGCCCGCCAGTGCTTTTCGAAGCCTCCGAGTTTGCGCCGCCCCATTCTCTGTTCGCAAAAAATGGTGGCAAAAATTTCTCAGACCACCCATGTCTTGACAATAATAAGCAAAACGCCAACTGGTCAATTTCCTTTAGTGCAAGGCTGAACGCTTTTCCAATAATGGTTTCTCTAAAACATAATCAGATCCAAGGAGACGTTCAATGACATCCACCGTGCAACACCGCAAGGAGCTTCGGATGCCGTTTCATTGCTTCGCTTGCTATGGCATCACCAGAGAATAAATCCAGACCCTGGTCGATTGGGGTGTATTTTCCACTGGCACACTGCACTGGGGCAATGCGAACTCTTTATGGACATCTTTTTCGCGTGTTGTATTGATGTTGACCAACATCCAATTGACTTGACACAATTACGCGGCCTTTTGTATCATCGATATTCGTTGCCGTGTACGTAGCCATTGCCAGTTGCATGATCCTAACACCAGAATTCTGTTGTGTACATCTTCTATCATCTATAGTCGTATCTTCGCACCAAGGCCCTTTCCTTTATACCAAAGTTGCTCCCGCCATTGGCCGATTCTCACCCCGACATCTGCGTCGGCGTCCACTTTCAGGGTGCCACCAAGGGCATCTCGGATCGTCCCAAGAGCATTTCCGCCCCATTCAACTGGCAATTTGGGTGTGACATTCTCACCCACCTCAATGGCAAAAGGATATTGCCAGTTAATAGTACCGACCTCAGAGCCGTTATAATATGCCGCGGCAGCAATATCAGTGATAAACAACGCAAATGGGGAGACCAGGACAAACGTCGCTGTTGAAGACAGGATATGCATCTGTATCATTAGCCAGATTTGACAGCATGATCACAGGTTCATACCGTGGTTTCCTTCAAGAAATGACCAAACAGCTTGGGAGTTGGCATGGTCAACTCAAGTCCAACATCGGGGAACCCCGGAATGGTTCCAGCGTGGGTTTTCACAGTCAAAGTAGTGTTATAGCCAGAAACGAATTGCGATAACCACTCTCTGCCAACACTTCCAACCTCCCAAGAAGCCCTCACGGTGACCTCGTTGGGGCCGGGAACGACATCCGCGGATGCCCAGGCGTAGCCAACTCGAGTGTCATTGACGACAATGCTGACATTGCAATAGGGTACGGAGGCGGAATACTCGGTAGGATTTGTCACATTAACCCTTGCCTGCAGAGTCAATGCATGTTCGGACGTATCAACGATTTCCATACCCTTTATTTCTGGCATCTCAAACTCCCCTCGGAGAGGTTTAATGAAAATGTCACCCTGCGCAGGAATATTTCGCACCACAAATTCCCCCAGCGCAGTGTCCGTGTTGACATCCACAATGGCGTGAACTGAAAGAGAAACACCGTCACCAAATAGTAATTCATGAACAACGGCAGTGAAGACAGAATCATCGGAGATGATAAGGGGAGCATCCTTCACGATTGATTCCACTAACAAATCTTGATCAATCTTCGTGGCTTTTGCTGATTGCCATTTATGCAGATCAAGGTTTCCGAGGAGATCGCCCTTGTAGAATACTTCGGCATCCGCTCGAACTCTATCCACATCCATGTTGACATTCATTTCAGCGGGAAGGCCAACTAGGACCTTGACAACAGCGGAGATCTTGGGATATACTTCTGTTCCTTGTTTGGGCAGCGAGAAGTGTGTATCTGCTAGTGAGAAATTCTTGATTAAATTGTCAAATTGATGTCCTGGGAGTGGGAATGGTAGGATCGTGTCTTTCAAGAGATTTCCAATCCATTCTGGTGTACTCTCGTCTTGGTCGCCGCCACGGATGTAGATCACGGTCTGTCGTCCTCCAAGGTAGTCAGCAACAAAACTATCCAATGGAGAAGTTTCGGATCCTGGGCAAGCCGAGGTCAAGGATGTTGGCAGTTGCTGGACGATGCCGGTAACTGCAGCGCTAATATTCTGTCCTGGGATAATGTGTATGACGTCTGTCTTGGCTGTTCCCAGAACAAGATAGTCGTTGTCGCAGTCAGGAAGTAGTACTTCGAAAGCAAGGCCAGGAACATCAAAGTTCACTGGGTATTCGTTGGCTATTGAAATCACAGCCATAGCTTTGAGCCCATCCGGATGCCCGGGCATTCCGTGTTCGGCGAATTGTAATTTCTGAATGTCGAAGGCAGGTACCGTTGGAACATCATTACCCTGAAGTCGCAAGAATTGGGTGATGGTCTGTTTGCCGACGTTGATGAGCCCACTTCGCACGGAAACTCGTGCAATAGCTTTGACATTTAAACTCCCGATTTTTCGGTCGAGGAAGTCTTTAGCAACTCTTCGAATACCATCGACGTCGCCAGGTGCAAGGTCTGCAATAACGTCGACGTTGTTGTGATGATGGTTTCGGATATTGAGCCTCATCGGAGGAAGTGTTGCAGAACCCAATAAGATATCATCATAGTCTGGCAGAAATACATCTACGTTGGATTTTCCACTTTCAGCTTCTCTGGCGATCCATGTGCCGAATCTTCCAAGGCCCCTTGTTGCTTTGTTCTGAACTCTCGAGGAGTCCATATAAAAGTCGCCCTGTATCCTCGCACGGACACCAAAGGCTGTGAATGAATCAATAGAGAGCTTGGTAGGCTCAAAGACAATGCCCTCCTTCGCATACTCTTCGATAACCGAGGGGAGGGTAAAACCCAAACATATCATAAGCACGGCAGCACACAAAATGGTGAGCGCCGCGATTGTAGGCCATCTCTTCCGCTTCTTAGTTTGCGTATCGTCGAGGGAGTCTGATATAGAGGATGGGCAAGTGGAGGGCGCATCGTCCGGTTGAGAGAGGAGGGGTGTCCGTTCGGACGATTGTGGTGAAGGCTCTCGAAGCGACATGGTGTGAAGAGCAGAGTCTCGACTGCTCGTTGGAGATGATTAACTCATTTGCATCGATGTACTAGACTGGGCCTGTCAGGTAGTTGGATGGTGTCTACGTCTAAGTAAGATTCCTGGTGATGAGCCAGGTGGTGAGACTGTTCGTTGGGTAGTTAGTGATGACGAAGACAAAACCGTGAAATTCGGGGCGGAGGCCAAATGCAGGTACAAACCACGTGCCGCAATCCAACTGTGCCTTGAAAGCTGGAGACCCGTGCCTCCTCTATTTGCGGGGTGCCTAAGTTAGTTAAGTAGGGAATAAACCTCCATTATTAGTTAGGATGTTTAGTTAAAACTGCTGCTTCGTTAGGGATGCCTTTGGTGAATCGCCGAGCCTGAGGGGGCCCGAGGAACCCCTAATGGCCCCTGGGACACCCTCTTTGCTCCTATTTAGCGGCTGTGGGTAAATACCTACAGTAGCTTAAGGTATGTATCTATTACTTGGGAGCCTTCCTTGTGTTCATGAGGACAACTATTATTAGCAGGCATCGCTGGGGGAGGAAAACAGGTCAAACAGGCTGCACATTGAATTTGTCCTTCCTTGGACGGGGTGTTTTGTGTGTCCTCATTATCCTGGCACTATTTATCAGAACCACGCATCAAGTCCCAATCATTTCAGATTCTCTCCATCCATCATTGGCGACTTCCCCATCTCATAGCGTACGGCGATTTATCAAACGCACAAGCTGGTCATCAGACAGGGGTACAGAATTCTCGCTGCACTCCTTCTCACTGAAATTAGCTACCTTGAGAGTGGAAGTGGAGTCCTCGTCCTTCAGGTAAAGACCTGTTATCATTGAGAGTTGAGACACGTTGTAGCCTTCATGGGACGTCTCTCTAAACGGAGCCGTTCCAATGCCGGCAGCGAGGAATCGTGGTCCTTGGTTGTTGCCTAACTTGTCCAGAATAGCAATGTGGTCGGCGGCCTTCTCTAATATGGCGAACTGATGCACATTGTGGCCATTCTTATCTCGAATGTCGTTGGTTTGGATTGTCCCATCACCAAACAACTGTCTGAGCTGCCGGAGGCAGTACAGACCTGCAGTTGACGAAAGGACTGCACAGTGCAAAACGGGCCTTCCAAATTTATCATGCTGCTTGAGAGCATTCATTGTGCCCTCGACCTCGAAGAAAGGCCGCATGAATTTCGCCGTCGCTCCAACATGCATGCAAATATGCAGGATCGAAACCCCAGGCTGGAAATAATATGGGATTTGTGTTTCCTTGTACAGCATCAGGAACTCTGCAATTGTTGTGTCCGAGCTCGGTAGATCTGGTGCGGCTCCCCTGTCCGTTACCCATGAAGATATACAGTACTGTAGTGCTGTTACGTTATTGCGACGGCAATTGATGTCAGCTCCCTGGTCAAGGGCATCGGCGACACGACTAAGGTCTCCTTCCTCAACTGCCTGACAGAACTCGTTGTCGATGCGAACCTGTTCATCATGGTCCCTTGCCTCTTGACATAGGATTGCAGCGAGGGGCATGTGTCGCCGTTCCAATTTCCTAGGTCGATGACAAGCCATGAACTCCAGATAGTCCTCGTGGTAACTCCGGCTAAAGATCCCTTGCTGTCGCAATTCAAGTGCAAGGGTGTTATCGTCGTGAGTCGCCTGGTCTCGCACCTCCTCTATTCTCGCATCTCCCTGCCGAGTCGATGCTCGAAGGTCGTGACGTGCTCCCTGCAAACTCACAGGCTGCTCGCAAAGCTTTGTGATGAGCAAACGCCGATACACTGGCCCACTAAAAAGCTGCTCTTCAAAGTCCCCTGAGAAAATACCACCGATGCCGCATCGTTGAGAAACGATCGACACCATCGAACCTATACCGGATCTGGTTGAGGTCGCCACTGTTGACTCCTGCCTTTGGGTGCGACTTCCTGGAGTGAGCTTGCTGTTGACTATGGTCCAAGCTGTCTCCTCGTCCTTGCGGAATTTGGGTCGCAAGACTTCGACTACTGCTTCTTGTACTGGTTGAGATGGTCTGCTGGGGTTAGCCTGGTCATGCCAGATAGGTTGGATAGCTTACAAGGTGAGAACTGATATCAGGAGATTGAGGGAAGTGCTTTGTCGGTGGATTCTGTCACCGTGGTCTCGGAGGAGTTTATTATGCAGTAGTAAATATATTGCATCCTTCCCTCTCGGTTTGCCACCAATACGCGCCCAGATGCCACGCTTCGATGAAGCAGATGCCCGATCAAGGTCGCTCTCGATGAGGTCCATCATAGCCTTACCAACTTCTAGATAACTCTCGATTTGAACAATCAAGGAGTCGCTGTCTCCGGCATCTGGAGTGTTGCCCGCTTCCAGCGCCCATTTTTGGATCTGGGACCAGGCAGCCTCGTAGGCTTTAAATGTTGCGATGAGATCTAAGACCAACAATCGAGCGTTCTCGTGACGATCACGAAGGTCAACTAGATAACACACAACCTGTCCGGTGAGTGTTAGAAGCCCTGCTACTCCTGAAGCAATTCCAATTATGGCAGAGACTGGCTCCATATTGTCTCTGGCCACCTGCCGTACTTCATCCAACACATACAAGTACCGTAGAGATTGAGCGATGTAGATACTTATGAGTGGAGTAGGATAGGATACAAGTGGGCATTCGAAGGACCATGTTTTTGCTTTCCGCGCGGGAAGGACGCGGAGCCTCCCTGACGAGGAGCATGCTGGTCAGGGGCTGGTGGCTTGCAAACGCCACTTTGTGATGCGAAAGAAGCAAATTGCTCAGGAGGTTCAATGGCGCGTGCTGTTCTTAGATGCCTCATACCTCGAACTGCTCCTCAGATTGCGTTAGAAACGATACTGTGATGCTTGACGTCGCTGCATGCATTACGGAGTCCTTCTTAAGTCGTCTGATTTCTCTTTGTTATGAACTTGTGATGCGACAATTTCGCAAGGCACATGGACGACAATCGGCTAAATAACGCTTCCCCATGTTTCGCTTACTCCCTCCTCGATTTGTGCCAAGTCAAACACAGATCCCACCTCTGGGCCAGAGGCCAAGGGCCATTATAAGCGGCCCCTGACCCAAGTCGGCTCATTGCCAGACCGCACCGCTAATATTAATACTGGGGATGCCACTTCGGTAGCGGGTGAGGACATCGGGGATATTTGGGTAAAGTATCATCGTCAATCCGTTTTCGATTTATTGCTCCAGAGCGAGTCCAGATATAACAGGTATGTTTTTATGTAGCAAGGATGCTGCAGCTATGCCTTCCTTTTCAGAACCTTGGACTAAATCATGTGTTGGAAGATTTCTAGCAGTTAGGTTGATTTGGGTGCCTCAATTTGAAAGGCGTTCAAACCGATGCTTCAACTTTCTGATATTTTCAGGACTAGTCTTGCAGCAGCCCCCAACTAAGATACCTTTCCATGCAGATCTTTTCCTCACATCTGAAACAATGCTGAATATCTGTTCATCCCAAGGCGCTTCATCCTGATCATCACCTATCCACTGGTGTAACTTGGTGTCATACACTTTTCCACCCGCGCCATCAGGGTAAAGAACAAGTCTAGGTAGATCAAGGCCATGCGATATTGCGGCCCTTTCAAACTCTATTATGAGTTGTGGGATTCGGTGTATCTTGGTACAGTTGATCCCAATCGCAAATGGCGTCCGCTCCCCTTCTAACATGGCTCTAACCAAAAGCTCGACGTCCGTTCCGTCGGGTAGTTTTGCGTTATCATTTGGGAAGACACATGAAATCCAGTACTTCTTGTCTGTAGTCTTTTGCATAACGCGTCTCGTTGCCCTCACTTCGTCAACTCGAGGAAGTGTCTCGAAGGCGATGAGATCGATATCTTTCCATTCCTGGCTATTGGCGAATACATCGATGCGTTCCTGGTGGAAGACGTAGAGGTCGCTTTCGGCCATGTCTCCATATAGCCCGCTATATTCAGTGCTAGGGACCATTGTTGCTCCGTAAGCACCCAGACTGAGAGCGACAAGGCCTTGACGATCTCGAAATGCCCCTTGAGCAACGTGCACTGCCGAAAGCATCATTCGTTTGGCTGCATCCCTGCTGATGCCGTCCTCTAGGCCGATTTTTGTGTTCGCGAAACCGGGAAAACTTGTCTGATATGTCGCTGTTAAAATAACATCTGCGCCCGCACTGGCAAAATCTTGCTGTACTCTGTGAAGTGTGGCCGTGTTTTCCACGAGAAGATGAGACGACCAGAGAGGTGTCTGGTTGGAGAATTTGATGTTATGTTCATCTTCCAGAGTCGTGCCCAAGCCTCCATCCAGTAGGAGAATCTCTTTCTGAAGGAGGTCCATCCTGCAAATCATTTCAAATACTTGGGCTCCTGGGAAACTTATGCATTAGGTATATATTGATTGCCTGGAACCGATCTCCTCCATGGAAAGAAGCAAATTTTATTGATATGCTCTTATTCGCTGATTCTGCACGGGAGATCGACAACTAAAGAAAGCTTGTTTCATGAACTTGAACGCGGAACATTTCCCCTCCACATCTTCCTTCTGTGCGCAGTGTGATTGCGCTTTAAATAAACATCCCCATTGCATTGTGAGTCAGAGAACTTCAAAGGAAGGCGAAGGAAGCCGCATATCCTTCATACCTCACTGTTTCATCGCAAAGCTTCTCATATAGTCAGTTGAGTTTGACCATGATCTGAGCACCTGTTCCGTACCTAGCTCCCAACCACGTCTCAGTTCAGAAGTCAATCAAGGGTGAAATGCCAGCTCTCCGCCCACTCCTGCGGTGTCGGTCACCTCACCAGCAGATTCGTCGCCTTATCTCGAATTCTACCTCAAACGTTTCCTCCAATGAGGTGCCTCACCTTCGCCAGGCCAGCATCGCCGATCGTCCTCGCCATCTTCTCTCCATCTCAGACCTGACAAATAAGGAGTTAATCACTCTCGTGAACAATGCTACCATTATGAAAAGCCACTATAGAAGGAAGTCATGGCCATTGCGGAATGCTCTAGCAGGTCAGACAATAGCACTTATGTTCTCCAAGCTGTCGACCCGTACTCGTGTGTCATCCGAAGCTGCTGTTGTTGCGATGGGGGGACACCCCATGTTCTTAGGCAAGAATGACATCCAGTTGGGCGTGAACGAGACCCTCTACGACACATCTGTGGTTATTTCGAGCATGGTATCAGGCATCCTGGCCCGCGTTGGCCCGCATGCTGATATTGTCGCACTGGCTAAAGACTCGTCTGTCCCGGTGATCAGTGGACTCTGCGACACATATCATCCTTTACAAGCCATTGCAGACTTTGCGACGATGGCCCAAACCCTCCCTGAAAGCCAATATGTTGCTGGACTACGGGGCAAGAAGATTGCCTGGGTGGGTGATGCAAATAATGTTCTGCATGACCTTTGCATTGGAGCCAGGAAATTAGGTCTCGACATGGCAGTGGCTACGCCGGAAGGCTATGCGCTGTCCCAGAAGATCAAGGATGAAATAAATGCGGCTGGTGATGGCCAATTGTTCGAGACGACTGTACCGGAGGAAGCAGTCAAAGGGGCAGATTTCATTGTAACGGACACCTGGATTTCAATGGGCCAGGAAGAGGAAAAGGCAGAACGACTAGCAGCATTTGCAGGCTACCAAGTCACAGAGAGCCTGGCCCGCAGAGGGGGGGCTGCTCAGAATTGGAAATTTTTGCATTGTTTGCCTAGGCACCAAGAGGAGGTCGACGATGAGGTATTTTACGGCCAACGGTCGCTGGTGTTCCCAGAAGCCCAAAACCGGTTGTTCGCTGCTCTTTCTGCTATGGAGGCCTTCTTTGTCAATCAGGGAAACGTCAAGCGACATCATCCAGGAGCACATTTTCGGCGAAAGGTGACGAATGAAGTAACTGTTCCAGCGGAATAAAAGGGATCCCATCTTGTCACTCCGGCATAGGCAGCCGATACAGTTCCATCGGGATCTGGATGATTAGGTTGATGGGTTGATATCGAGAATAATTCCTTGTTGCGAAGGGTGGTCATTGACTAGAGTAGACCGAGAGTTGAAGCGTTGTTGCAAACGTTGGGCGCTCGGTTAATACCTAAACATACTGGCTCTGAGACTGGTTGATTCCTAAACAACGGACCCGGCCATCCAAATCGATGTTACCTTCTCTCAATGCCTTTGGGCGCTTACATCACCTTGTTACTTGCTGTTGTCGATGTCTTCCTGAGCCGTCTACTCTCTAACTGTGGTTCTCTACGGCTGAGCTCACCGCTTGGCCTTCTGTCCCTCTGGAATATGCCTTGAAGACGGCTTCGTAACAAGCTACGGTATACCGATGGCTCCATTGCCACTAAGCATTGACTCACCTCATAGAGATGGTGAGTTTTGCTTCTGTACCGAGTACGAGTTACGAACTACGACTGTCATTACTTGTGATCAACGATGATGGCTGGGCCCACCCTCAAGAGGGGCGGCCTCGTCCTGGCCTGCATCTTCGGTAAATGCCTACCCGCAAGCACGTCTGCGACAGCTCTAATGCAACACCGGATGACTCGATTCCAACTGGCCTGGATCAGCCTGGAGGCGAAGCGCTACTCGAAATCGAGCAGTTCCTTCCGCTCGGAGATCGGTTTGACACCACACGCTGGTCGTGGTCGTGGCTCCAGAGTTGCACTTCGCTCGAACGGACCAATAGGACACTCCTAACCTAGACACGTGCCTCCACTTTCCACCACACTTTCTCTGCGAGGATTTCGTTGGCATAGCCTGTAACTTCTCACCATGACCCTGCTAGTCGAAACCCTCTGATCTATTGGCGACAAACCCTGCAAAAGAAATTCCTCCTTCCCGCTTGGCTTCGGCGAGGCCCTAGTCCGGGGTCGGAGGCTCGTCTATTGTTCTAGAAGCCTGGAAAGAAGGAATTGAACACCAGAGTATTCCAAGGGTGGGAACGGGTCTCCCTTTGTGGGCCACAGCGTTGCAGCAGAAGGTAAGAGTGCCACTGCTCAATGTAAACATGCCTGGGCAGTTTCTCACCAGTGGCGTACGGCCGTCCTTCATTTCGGCCAGGGCTCATTCCAGTTCGAGTCTTGTGACAATTCACCAAACAAAGTTGTTTACGATGATGCCTGATACGATGAGGCCATCATCCAAATCGTCCAGACCTAGCATTCTGCCTTGCCACCGTGTCTGCTGATTTCAGAAATAGGGTACGCCAGCGGGCAAGCCGAACACAACGAGATGGAATTAGCCTGGGATATTCTACCATCAAAACATATTTTCTTTACTCAAAGAGAACTAATGTTGCATTGTGTCATAAATCACTCTTGTGTCCGTACGTTTGCACGCCAGCTGGTCCACAGAGCCCCTTGAGGGTCGCTTGGCGCGTTCTTGGAGAACAAGCCAGTCGCGCGAAGCTGCTGGCTTCTAGGCTATTGGCATGAGCTTCTGTCTGAAACGGTGATTCTGCATCGCATCCACCAGAAAGGAAGGCAGCCTCCTAGATTTGGCGACGCATTTCAATTGAAGTAATCTCCAAAAGGAATGCCGTTCGCGTTCGTCCTCAGCTGGATGATATCCGGTAGTGTTTGGTCTGGCTTGTCCTCCTAACGGGCAATTTGGGGCGATGGGACCAATCATGCTTCAGCAAGGGGCCAATTTCAGAGGCTGGATTGAGTGTGAGGATCTGCAGAGGCGAGGCAACTTGCTCGTAATGTTCTGCTCACGGCTGTCCGCAACTCCTGGGGAAGCGCCATCATCAATACGAGTTACGCTGGCCTGTGACGTGTTTTTGGCGAGATCATGCACTGCGGATGCACGCTGACTCTCTCATTATTCCAGTCTCAATGCAGACTGCGGCCCCCTGTGGAGTTGATGCATTCTCAGCAGCATGAGATATCAAACTCTAACTAGGCAGATGGACTCCACTGAACGACATAGACCTGGTCATTATCTACGAGTAAGAGGGTGGTGCTCCGAATGTCTTGAGTGTGAGGCATGTACGGAGTACCGCTGCTCGTACGAGTGCTCTCCAAGTCTCGCTTGCACAGACCCTGCATTTGCTTATCGTTCAATAAGCTCCTCGAGAATTGCATGTTGATGCTTCTCGAGCGAAGCCTGGACGAAAAAGCCTAGCACTAGGCTGACAGACTCCCTGACATCCATGGCCAGAAATCTGTCTCTAAGTGATTGCTGGTCTGGCCGAGGCAAAAAAGCGAACAGACAAAGAACCAAGCGTTATCACCATAGTCCTAGATGAAATTCATATAAGCACAGAACGGGTGACAACTTTGAATTACAGTCGATCCGAAGTGCACACTCCAGGTACAGATGGTATGTATGTGACCTGGTTTGCATAACGACCTACCTAGATCAGAGATAGGATTGTGGGGTTCTATGTACGGTCCGCAACGGGTGACACGATGCCTAGCTTTGCTGGCTGAAGAATCCTTCTGTTTCGGTGCGGCCGCGCATGTTGGCATAATATATTCCGTGCGTATTGACAATTCAATCAGTCAAGGGTTCCTTTTCAAGGCCAGAGACAGGGTGAGGGGGTTTCTCAAATCGATTGTGGCGCTGTGCATGGGTCACCATTAGGTGCATACAAATCATGGTTGGGAACCTTGAAATGCAACCATGCCTCGATCCCTGCAAGCCACACAGGGTCTAAATGGACTTCTGGGCCATCAAGCCTGGCGAAGACAATGCAAAGGCCTGTGCCAAGGTCGGTAAAGCGCCTTTACAACCATTTTAGGCAAAGCGCCACTTGGCAATGGATCAGCATGGTTGGTTCGGAGCCCGCTGCCAAGGACATGCCAAGGTAGGCCAAGATCCGCCAAGGCGCCTGTTGAATTCTTCGGAAAACCCTACTTCTGCGACTTCCAGTGAGATCTAGGTTAGTTCGCACGTGGGTGAGATGTTGCCATTGAAGAATTTGATACTCGGAGATTCCACCCTTCCATCGTCAGATGGAAATCTCATGAAGTGTACGGAGTACGATGGACGGGTGAATACTCGTAGGTGTGCGGACATGAGAATCTTCACTCAATCGATAGGCTGCGGCGTGGCCGGGTCGAGATTTCAATGATTTCTTCTGGCCCTGACACATCTCGAAGGTGTCCGTCTGGCAACCAATGGTATCGAATGGCATAAAGTGTTCTGGATACTCCGTATTCCGTACATTGGTGGCCTTTATCCCAAGGATCGAAGTTTCGACAGCATGGCAGCCTGACTCGGCGGAGCACTTACACGATGCTTCCCACGAGTGGCGCGATGTATGGAGTGTGCGTCTCGGTTGTCGGATGGACTGTACCAATCTCATCCATGTACTGCACGCCTGGTATGTATAGCATCATGTTGGAGGATTTGCGATGCTCCCTGTCCGAAATCCCACGCTATCTTTCATTCTGGTGCCCTGTCCCGAGCAGGTGGCCCCCCGGCACCATTCAATTCCACTACGGGCTTTCTTGGCTCTTGGCGTCAAGGTAGTGGAACCCGATTTCACCTGATACAACTTTGCTTCTGACATTCCGAAGCCCACGTGCGTCGATACTCGATTGTCAGTTGTCGAAGGTGAATCTGAGTATATCGAAACTTTTTCAATTCAGTTACCACCATGTCGCCTTCACGGCGCATATATATTGCAGGAAATGATTGCTGCCATGCATTTTCTTCAACTCCAAGCCTCTACCAAGCAGAGCCAACACCTCTTCCCAACATAGTCGCTGCTTGTCTCTTACATCGCCAAGATGCCGGTTCTTGAGGAATACACCTATGTTTTTGCCATCGGCACGTTCTTTGCCCTGCTCGAGGCATACAACAACGGTGCCAGTAAGTGAAACCCACTCAAAAAGTACCGGGGATTGTACTGAATCAGATATCCAGACGATGTTGCCAATGCCTGGGCCACGAGCGTTTCATCGCGTTCCGTTACCTACCGTCAAGCCATGCTCCTGTGTCTCGTCTTCGAAATGACTGGTGCCCTTGCGGTCGGAGCCAGAACCGCGTCCACCATCAAGAACGGTATCATCCCAATCTCTGCCTTCGAGAATAATGCCGGCGTTCAGCTCCTCGCCTTCACTTGCGCGTCTGCTGGTGCAGCCACCTGGGTGATGTGGTGTACACGACACAATGCTCACGTTTCTTCCACATACTCCCTCGTCTCCTCCATTGCGGGTGTCGGTGTTGCGACAGTTGGTGCTAGTGGTGTCCAGTGGGGTTGGAATAAAGGCCAAGGTCTTGGTGCCATCTTCTCTGGATTGGCAATGGCTCCTGTCATTGCAGGCGGTTTCGGTGCGGCCATCTTCATGCTTATTAAGCTGGTCGTCCACCTCCGCACCAATCCCGTCCCATGGGCTGTCTGGACCTCTCCCTTCTTTTTCCTGATCGCTGGTACAATCTGCACTCTCTCGATTGTTTACAAGGGATCGCCAAAACTCGGTTTAAGTAACAAGCCAGCCTGGTATATCGCCAGTGTCACGCTTGGTACCGGCTTCGGGCTGTTCTTTCTCTCCGCTCTTTTCTTTGTGCCATACGTCCACGGCAAGGTCGTGAAGAAGGATTATACCCTCAAGTTGTACCACGTTTTCCTCGGACCCCTCCTGTTCAAACGCCCCGCCCCCGCAGATGCCGAGTTCGCCAAGGTCCCCAACTATGCTGTTATCCACCACGCTGGTGAGGATGAAGACGACTCTTCATCCGACAAGAGTGTCTCGAAAGTCCAGGATGACGATGTGGAGGCGGAGAAGAATGGCATCAAGGGCGATGCTATCACCCCTACCGCTCACCCACTATCGCCTCCAGCAAAGACTCTGGCTGAGGAGGAGAACGCAGTTCCTGTCAATGCCCAAGCAGTCTACCAGGCACAACTCCGCCGAGCTCTCGAGCGCCACCATGCCGATCTACGAAAGTCCCGTGGACCGATCGGCTGGGCTATGCGTAGGCTGCACAACAACCCTCCTGGAGCTGGCTCCATCTACGAACGACACAATATGATTGCTCTCCTCAAACGTCTCCCCGCTTACCCCGTTGTTGCAGCCCTCTATGGTCTTTACTACGATATCCACAAATCTCAAGTTGGTGTCATGGGTACTCCAGAAGGTCGCCGTATGGATCGTGTCTATGCTCATGCCACAAAGTATCCTAACGAGGTTGAATATCTTTACTCTTTCGTCCAGATCATCACTGCCTGCACAGCTTCCTTCGCACACGGTGCCAACGATGTTGGTAACGCCGTCGGAGTCTGGGCTGCTATGTATGCTGCTTGGTCCACATCTACCGCCACCGCCGCCAAGGCCGAGGTTCCTCTCTGGCAAATTGCCGTCACTGCCTTGACCATTTGCATTGGTTTTATCACCTACGGTTATAACATCATGAAGGGTAAGTTCGAAGGTTTCCACCACATTATCAATTTATCACTCCGCAAACGCTAATTTTTATCTGCTATAGTTATGGGCAATAAAATCACCTACCACTCTCCTTCTCGTGGTTCTTCCATGGAGATGGGCGCCGCAATTACCATCCTCATCTTTTCGCAGTACAAACTTCCCGTCTCGACTTCCATGTGCATCACCGGCGCCACTGTCGGTGTTGGTCTTTGCAACGGTACCTTTAAAGCCGTGAACTGGCAGCGAGTTGGTCTCTTGTTCTTCTCTTGGATCATGACCATCCCCATTGCCGGTCTCATCGGTGGTATCACTATGGGTCTTTTCCTCAATGCTCCTCACTTTTAACCATCTTATGAAAAGTAAAAGGTTGGAGTCATCGAGTCTCGTTGATGGAGCTCGGACTTTCATTTTTGCTTAGCACACCTGCAGATAGGGGGTTTTAGCTGGTGACTGGGACAAGTTTGCCACTGCTAGATTCACGATCTCGTGTTGTAAAACCATAACACAATACTACATAATCACATGAACAAAACATTCCTTCAGAGCTACTTTTCTCCTATATTAAAATACTTTCTTTCCATTTCGAACTCCTAGATGTTCGTTCATACATTAATTTGAATTCTGATCTCCGCGGAACCAGCTAAACAAGGGTCATGACTGACCACTACCTCGAAAGTATGAACAGACTTTCCGCTCTGATGTCTTCAACGGTGCTGATCAAGCTTTAAATCAATGACAATGAATTACTTCTGTCCCTGTCTTATCTTGACGCAATATTGACCTCAACTCACCTATTTAGAGGGTTCTGCCATTCAGCTAGCTTCTCCCTTTTGTAGCCTCTAATGCGTTTTAATTTATCCCTTGGTCGTGCACACCTTTAGATTCCACTATTAGAGAGAGTATGAATGATCGTGAATCGTGCTATGCTAGTACTATGAATCAATACGCTTGTGGGGCTCAACTGTGGCGTCTGATATTGGGAGGGGACATACCTTGTCCATATTGACATATGTTTTGGGCTGGAGGGAAGCTGCTCGCCTAAAAGAGCCCCATCTAAGGTGTCCTGGAGTGAAGCTACTGCCAGTGGCCCAGTGCAGAGGATATTTGACTCTTGGGAAGGCGCTATGCTGTAACGACACTCGACAGTGAAGTGATGGCACATAAGGCATGAAGTGAATATCATTTGCTTCAATGACCTGCAGGTTCTGCCACACACACACACACAGAGAGAGAGAGAGAGAGGCACTCACATGCCAGTATTTCTAAAATCTGAATGCTCACATTCTCATTCAACCAAACGACTATCAAAATACCCCTCGCCACATTCTGGCACTCACCACCCTGACCCTTCACAATGGTCGTCCTCGACAACCTTCGTGTGAATGTCCTCAGCGACGGCAAAAAGGTCAAAGAACACGATGACCTCAGCACCGGAACAGACCCTACCAACGGCCTCGACCTAACCAGCGACGCGACCAAAACAGTCACGCGCCACATAGAGGCAAAACCACTCACAGATTACTTCGTTCGCGTCGCTGTCCGCAAAGGCTTCGACTTCGGCCCTTCCGCGAACCACTTGAGCTTCTGCATCTACATCGACGGCGGTAGGGTGCGCACCGTCTACCTGGCGAAGTCCTTATGTGAAAAACGTGGGGGTTATCACTATGTCGCCAAGGGCATGCATGCCTTGTCAGACGATGGTTGGTGCAGATTTGGGTTTTTTTGGGAGAATCTGGTGACAAGTAAGATACCTCTGTTGTCTATATGGTTGCGTGTAGTCTTGCTAGAGATATTGGCGATGCTAACTCTGTTCTCTTAGCTGATGATACAATGGGCATGGATGATGCGGAATTGAAGCGTCGATACGGAGAGTACGGCTCCATCCGAGTCGAGGTCTGGCGCGAGTTTGGACATCGTGATGGCAATGCATCCACACTGATGGCCCTGGAAGGCCAACCTGGGCCTATGCCCATCCCGGAGAGAGCGATCAAAGGGCAAGGCATTGATATCGTCACTCAGTAAGAGTCACCCCTTGACTCTACTCCATCTTTTCATACTTGCAGTGGTGAAGAATGCAGACGCTGATATAGGGTTTCTCTTCCCAACGCTTTAGGGCTGGACACATGCACATGATGAGCAAGCTGCCAACCATATACACTTGCAGAAGAGTGGATGATTCACCAATCGCTGAATTCATCTTCAAGTATCGCTCAAAAGGTATGTGATCTGCACAAGGGACACTGATTCTCTGCGCACACACAAGGACGCGCATTGTGAAAGCAGGTGCTGACAGCAATATCAGACGCACTTCAGGCCATTGGCGTGATTCCGACACCCCTGGAAGAGCGCAACCCTGAAGATTTATCGCGCGACGAGCTTCTCGAACTGGCCCGCCGCTTTCAGGTTAGTTCCACACTCTCTCCTAGTTCGATCGGGTTTCATCAGTCGTCTCGAAGCATGGCACGCCGCCCTTCAAAAACAAAATACTGATTCATTCCATAATACAGGCTGTGCGTCAGGCTGGAATTGCGAGGAATTGACGAGATGTGTGCATCGGGAGAGGGCGATAGAGACCGTTTATCAGCCTTTTCCCAAACTCCAGAGTCCAGTCCATCCACAGCCGAGAGGAGATGCTAGGAAGAGCAGCTTAATACATTTTTGAGGGAAAGAAAATGGACACAAAGCTGGCTAGAGATAATACAGGAAGAGGAATTTGTTTTGATTACAACTTACTTAAAGGCTGCTTTAAGACCTGACTGTTCTCGCTACAAGGCGTCCAAACCAAGCGACATCATCCCATAGGCCCCCCCGTGGCTCGACAGGTGGCGGCTCCACGGAATTATCAGACTCGAAAGGGGTTGGTTCTGTATCACCGTTTGTTGCATCGCTGGTGGCTTGCAGTTGAGCTGGATCAATATTTTCTGGGTCTGTGTCTTTAGAGGGATGCCCAGCACCAGCTTCCAGATCTAAGTTTTGTTCTGACGAAGAGTCCGGTAGATCTTCCAGACGCAAGAATACATCCACGAGTCCATCCACCCACCTTCCCAGATGAAACCCAGAAGCTAGAATCTCCCGGCGTACTTCCTCCTCGTCGTTGTCGTCATCTTCGTCACTGTCGAATTGGCCTTCAAAGTCTAGCACTCCGTATGGATCTCCGTCATAGTCGAACTCATCGGCCAAGTCGTTGCCAACTTGCGCCGCAATTTCCGCCTGCGTGCGAGCATCCGCCCAATCTGGTAATGGGTCTGAGTCTGGCTCGTCGGGGCCAAGTGGCAGTGGCGGGTGCAGTGCGGGGGTCATCGCAAAGGAGCGTCGGCTACCTCGCTTGAAGCTACTTCTGCGGCTGATGTTGGGCGTGGCACGGGCGGATCTGCTTGGGTGTAATGAACTGTGGGCCGGTCTGTCTTCAGAAGCCACGTAGGAAGGCGAGGCGAGTGATGTCGACGAGTCTCGCTTGACTATCCACGACTGGCCCTTCGTTTCGCGGGACCCTTCCGTCAGCGCCAGACCTGTCTGGATCAGCCACGACGAGTCCGACGTGTGTATGCGAATGCCAGAGCTGACTCGATTCGGCTTCCTGTGGCCAAACCCTTCGCTCGTCAAGGCGCCAGAAGGAGCTCCCAGGTGAGACTGGTGCTTCTGTGAGCCGAAAAAGGCTGCGGACCCTTGCACTGATACACTTGACTTCGCCTTCCTCTTCAGTCTTGTGCGCGAGCTGGCCCGCGAGTGTGCGGCAGAGTGGCTCGTCAGGATCCCACCTGGCGATGGCAGACCAGAGATCTGACTTATTGACGCGGATGTGTGTAGCTCTGATGTTGATGGGTCGAAGTACGCGTCGTAGTCCGCTGGATCAATGGGATACTTGGGTGTCAAGGGTGCCAGCGACAGGTGGTGTAGGTTGGGATGGGATCGCCGGTGCGGGCCCGGGGCAAAGGATGAAGAACGGGATAGTGAGCGTACGGGTGACTGTTGTGCTCGTCAGTTATCGCTGATTGAGAGATAGGAAGGAATTGCATTCGAGAGAGAGAAGCGAAAGTGGATTCTGATTGTGGTGGATATACTCACCTCCATTCTAACAAGGCACACCTGATACCACCGGCGTGAGGGAGCCGGGAGTGACGAGGAGTCGCAAACGGCGACTATGAGGAGGGAAGTATTTGTTCTGGATATTTCAATATTGAGAAGCTAGAGATTCATGGTAAACGAACATGCAGAAGTTATGATGTCGTTGTGGTATGATGGGCCGAGGTGCTGAATGGCATGTGCACCTGTCACTTTCTAGATTGCCAAGGCCATTTATCCAGCAAGGGATAACTTCCCCTTCGGTGGCTTTTATGATGCCGCTCTTTGGGTGGCTGCCTGCCCCTGATTTGGAGAGCCTGCTTTGGATTCAGGAGTAAATCTCCCCAATCATCTCACATTTCTCCATTGAAGTAATTTCTAAATTGGAATTGCATAATTAATATCGATTACATACGATCTTTTCGGCCAATGTTAGTTTCCTTCTCGAGTTCTATATTTGTCTTAGGAGTGATACATGGCTCTCATGAACGATCGTGCAAAATTCCTCCTCCGTATGGTGTTCGAAGCAGGGTGATCTCTAAAACCCTGATGCTGTCCAAGGAAAGAAAAAAAGACATGCACCTATATCCTCGTCGGCCTTGGGTCGATAAACAGCGCCTTGCCACTGGTCAGCACCTTCCCTTGGCCGTCTTCAACCGTCGCCTTCACCCATGTTTTCCTTCCTGATCGCTCAACGGCCCATCCACGAACCAGGACGACGCCAGGAGTCTCGATTGGCGCTTTATAGTCTACAGTCATGGTTGCCGTAGCCGGCGCAACACTCTGTGAAACCAAAGACGCCACCGTACCCGTCATCTGGTCGAGAATCAAAGCGTTGAACCCGCCGTGCGCCCGACCCGATTTGCCGTCGATACCAGAGCCAATCGACAGCATAAAGCAGTATTCCCACGAGGTGAGCGAGTCGGATTCCGAGGTCGGCCGTCTGAAGCATATCTGACGACGAATGGCCTCTGGTGTATAGAGCGTTTGCTTGAACATGGCGTTGGACACAGCATTATCCTTCGTTGGGTCGTTTGCACTACTACTAGGTGATGAAGACGGCTCGGTCGGTATTTCGACGATGGATATATCCGAACTGAGTAATTTTTGACACCATGGTACATTGAAGTCTTGATGTTTCTCCATGGCAGCGGTGGTAGATTTTGCGGGCCGATAAAATATCTTCCACTTCCTCCTTGCTCAGGGCCAGGAATTTGTTGAACCTGATGCCGAGCAGGTTATGGGTAGACTTCGGAGCCCTTCTATGCTGTTTGTAATCTATAATCGAAGAAAATAGCAATTATGATATGGAATTGGAACACAATGACTGACTTGGACGGATACTTTCTACTCACTACAGGTATGAAAAATGGATCAAGCCGCTGGCACTCCGTAGGCCGATAGCCAGGATATTCGGGCCAGAGAAAACCCATTTGCGTTATGCCTCGGTAATTCGGAGGCAGATGTTTGCTATGTTTGCACGTGGCTACATTGGGCTTAGCCTCAATGCTAAAATTTGCTAGTGCCCCTGCTAGCGCAGCATCGAGTGACGCGAATCACCCGAGCGTGGAGTGCATCAACGAGCGCTTGAAGCCCCGCATGACCCTTAACATCTTGATTAACTTGGAGGCTGTCAATGCTAGAATCCCTATACTACTAGCCGGCTCCTCAATGTTCCTATGGATGCTCGCAGGCAGCAACTGGCCATCAATGCAGCAGCAAGTTCCTCCCACCATGATGGATTTCGACGAGGCTGATCGTGCTTTCCTAGTGTGATGCCTGCCGGTTTAAGAAGACGAAGGTCTGTGGCTCTTCTTATCATAACATCTAGGAGCGACCTGACCAAAATTAGTGTTCACGAGAACGACCGGCCTGCTATGCATGTGTTCAGAGTGGCTCAGAGTGCCATTATAGCGGTAAAATTGTCCGGTCGCCGCTGACTCGAGTGTGTGTTACTGTGCATGCCTCAATGTATGCTTGATGCTTAAGGTCCCAGGTATCTCTCAAATGTTGAGCGGAGGGTTCGTGATCTGGAGGTCCTATTCTCAAGATTGCTACCTAATGTCGATATCGAGGCGGCTTTGGCATCAGCACATGATGCGACACCCACCGCGCCTTCGACCATTTCTATATCGCAATCCGAGACGCTCTTGAGTCCGTCCTCTGAGGTTGAGAGTGGCTTAGAAACGATACCCGACACAGCCCCAAGCGGTGCACAGGGCTATGACTGGACCGAGGAAACCTCGTTGGATCATCTAGCAGATGGGATGGCTGCGTTGCGTGTCGAGCCAACTGGTGCCGGGTACCTTGGTAGGTTCTTTGGGAATTGCCTTCTGTGCCAAATCTGAGCCTTGTGTGTCCAGGTTCAACGTCAGGCGTAGCCTTCTTGCGCTCCTTACTCCTGTGGTTGGGAAATCCTAGACTTCTGAGTGAAAGCCACTTTCGAGCCGCTGACTTGGTTGGCGAGTCCCCAGCGACACTGAGCGCCTCCTCAAAATTCACCGCTACAGCGCTCTCGCGCCAAATTGAGAACAAACTCATCGATGCCTACTTTGAGAACTATCATGTCGTCTACCCCTTTGTTCACGAGCCAACGTTCAGAGCACAGTATCATGAAATCCTTCCGAGACCGGTCAGCGCGTCGTGGAAGCTGCTTCTTTCCACAGTCCTTGCACTAGGATCTTGGTCATCGGGACAAACTCAAACAGAGCTTGATGAACAGCTCTACCGCCGCTCAATCTCCTTGGGCGAAGATGAGTCAATATTCGAGGTGGCCAATCTCACTACAATCCAGTCACTCGTTCTGTTGAGCAACCTTGCCCAGAAAAGGAATAGGCCGAATACTGGATGGAATATGCTAGGGCTCGCTACGCGCATGGCTCTTAGTCTAGGCCTTCACCGTGAACATCCTAGCTGGAACGTCGGAATCTTGCACCAGGAAATGCGCCGGAGGGTCTGGTGGGGTCTCTTTTTATTCGACAGTGGTGCATCAACAACATTCGGGCGGCCGATTCTTCTGCCAGATCACAATTCTATGGACACGCGCCATATCCTGAATATTGATGACGAGGTGATCTCTTTCATTTGAGATAATGAACTATCACTAACATTTTGAAGGATCTAACTCCGAAAACCACCAGCCAACCACCAGAATCGCCGAATCCAACAATCTATTCTAGCATGAAGGCACAATCAGCCTTTCATGTTGATTCAAATCATATCTCAAATCGTTTGCTGTTGCACGGCTTTGTGCCTGCAGGAGATGCTCTGCTGATGAATGACATCTTAGACAATTGGGCTAATAACTTGCCGGGATATTTTCAACTCAGTCAAGATCCTCAAAATTCCGAGTATTGGTACCTCTTTGCCCGGGCTCGTCTTTATTGGCGATTGTGGAACTTCAAAATCATACTGCTTCGTCAGATCCTGATGCGTCAAGTTATGAAACGCCACACAGAGACTTTGCCCACTGCTGCGAACTCGGAAGCGGAACGATGTAGTCGCATATGTATAGATGCAGCGCACCTCACCATCGCTTCCATCGATAATTATTTACGCCACTCAGAATTAAGCAAGCTGGTGCTTTGGTATTCAACGTAATCGCCCCCAGTAAGTTTACTCTTCAGAAAGTTTTATGCTCATCAATTTTAGGTATTTTCTCTTCCATGCTGCATTGGCCACTTTGATACCAGTGTTGGCAGGTTCTGATCCTCAAGAAATCGATGCTCGGATGGCAGACATCCACACAGCTCGCAACCTCTTCCAGCAGATCCTTGTAGGCAACCCGCTCGCCGCTCAATGTGCTGATATTATTGATCGGCTACATCCTAGCAATACTTTGGAGAGACCGCTCAACCTTGAGGACATTCCAACAGCATGGATGGGAGGAATCTCTGACTTCCCTATGGATCCAGAGGCTTTCTTCACATCATTTGGGTGGGAAGACGCGAGTACGGACTTCTGAATGCAAGTGTTGACTGTGCACCTTGAGCCTGCTCAACAAACAATTGTCAAATCCGGCTGAAGCATATGAGTCCTAATTAGATCGGCATTGGCCATATCGTTGCACTCGACTCGAAGCAGGGCCAAGCTTCGAGATGTCTCAATCCCAGCCCGAAGATGTCGAGTTATCAGGCGTTCCTTCACCTCCTCAGTCGAGGCATCGACGAACCATCTATCAGGAATACTTAGCCAGGGACCCACCCGAGATCTATAGGAACGCACCTTTCGTCTACTATTTGGCCAACCTGATTCCATGGCGCCTCATCAAACAGGGTGTAATTGCCTTCAATAATGACGAGTTTATTCCTCGAGGAGATCTCAATATCATCAGCTATCGGGTCCTGGACCTCATGGTCAAAGCTAGGTGCGCCTATCCAGGTTTCATGTTCGTATGCAAGCGTGATGGGCTCCTCTTTGAGCCTCACCACCAGTTTCACGAAGGCGGCCGCATCGAATGTGAAAGGTGCGCCTCTTCGACATAAGGCTAGTTCTGGGTCGGGGAACGTCGCTAGGGTAGCCTTGGAGAAGTGGAAGCCATCCTAAAGGCCAGAGTCAGACATTTGCTATGACTACTGCCAAAGATTAATACTTGCCATAGGTACAACAGCGATGTACTTTGCATCCTGCCCAGAGAGTTTTCGTATCAAGGCAGATGAGATTGTAGATTTGCCTGATCCCGGAACACCCGCCAGTGCAACCAGCATTCGTTGTCGCGGTGTTGCGGTCTGCCTTTCCAGAAGAGAGACAATACGCTGATTCAGTATTGCAGCGATCTGATCTGGCGACATGGAACTACAATCCAGGTGCATATTGAACAAAGAATTATTCATCTCTTCTCTCAACCACAATTTGTGATTGTTCCTCAACTATCTCCAACTATGTCGCTAGACACACGTTTTCCTGCACAAAGCTTAATCTGGTAAATATCGGCTGATGAAAACAGCGAAATTTATCCCCAAGCTATCAAGGACACTCAGCTTGTTGATGGTTTCTTGATGTTTGCGTTCCCCTGGCGAAATATCACCCCCGTTGTGGATGTTCCTATTGGCTCGGACGACCGTCGCCCGCTCGCGAAAGGACGACGGAGTCCGCCGGCCTGTGGCCGATCTTTCCTCCAGCCCCCACCTGGTGCTCGGTCAGAACACCATATCCTGAATACTGAGTTTCAAGGTATGATCTCGTGTCGCAGGGTTGCTGGAATGCGCTTCTGCAGTGTGGTCATGCGACGATACGGGTATTCAGCAATTGCTCACGTTGTCAATCACAATAACAAGCCGCTCTCCATTGAATGTGTCTTGCCTCTCCAAAATGCCTTCTGCAACTCCATCCGTTCCATATTCAGATTAGGACATGATCTTGTGGCACCAAGTGATATTTCAGAGGTTCGACTGACCTCACTGCCTCAGAACAGGGCTGCAAGACCAAGAAGGACAAGACCAGCCATGAAGGAACCAGATGTGAGTAGCCGGTTAGCGTTGTTGGTGTTTGATGAGGTCGCGGTTGCAGAGTTGGAGGATGTGGTAGAGTCAATGGTGTTGGAATGAGTACTAGAGTTGGTAGCGGTCCCAGATGTGGAGGCCAATGCAGCGCTGTACAGGCCGTTCCATGCTATGCAAATAGCATCCAATTCACGTACATCCTCCACTGTTGTCACGGCATCGCCCTCACTCACGCTCAGCACGGCTACATCGGGCCACTGGCTCCAGCCTGGCCCCTTAACGGGATCTTTCACAAAGTCTGCGAACTGTTTCTGCATGGATCGGCTCAATCTAGCTTCCGTCTCGGTCGAATTCTCCCTTGGGTATGTCCCAAAAGTAAGCGCTATCTCTGAAGCATGGTAAACCCCAAGTTGGGGATATGCCTCCCATGTATTGCTGGGAACTAAAGCGTCGAATACGTATTGCCAGACCGGCACATCAACCAAAGTCGACGTGAGATTGGCGACGAAGCCACTGGTACAGCGGAAGGTGACATCAGTCGCGATTTGGGCGATTATCTGCTGGCTAGTGGTGAGGCCAGCGGTTGTTGTTGGATCGGTAGGATAGAGCTGCTCAATCATTTGACTTAAGGTACTGCCAACACCGAAACTTGCTTCGATGAACGCGGTGACATTGTCACCTGCGGCGAGGGTAAAGACGCTTCCGTCGTCCTTGGTTGAGCCGATGAGGATGGGAACCTTTGCCACATTGCCCGTTGCCCACACTGTGGCTGGGTATTCAAGAACCGTTACATTGTCCATGAAAGGATCACCAAATGCCAGAGCGCTGTCGTCAATGATTCTCCTCAGTGTATCGGCGGGTACAGCACGCACGCAGTCGAGGATTCCGCTATCCGACTTGTCGGTGCAGTTGAGTTGCTCAGTCAGGTTGATCCAGAGTGTAGTGTCGTTATTGAGTGCCCCAGGGGGGATTTTTACCACACTACTTCCGGATTGAAGAACCCCAGCACGGAATGGTGGATCATCAGGATATGTGTTGATGAAGTTCCCTACCGCCATCGCGCCTGCGGATTCTCCCATAACCGTCACTGTGGAGTGGGTTAATATCGTTCAAGTTCGGCCTTGCTCCCGACGACGTGAACTCACCTTTGTCTGGATCACCCCCAAAGGCACGAATATTCCGCTGGACCCAATCAAGAGCTAGCCTCTGATCTAGAATCCCCAAGTTTCGCTCCGCAGCGGGAAGCTGAGGCGCTCTAGGAAAGCCAAACACTATAAGATCAGATTAACCGCAGGCACCCCGAGTTTCAAGGAGTAACTGACCATTCAATCGATAATTTATTGCAACGACAATGAGATCGTGGTTTGCTGCAAAGCTGGTCCCGTCATACAAAGGCTCGGAAGCAGCGCCAGCCCTATTTGAACCACCATATATCCAGAACAGGACAGCTTTGTCGTCGACACCACCCTCGGGAACATACACGTTCAGGTAGAGACAGTCCTCACTCTCGCCAGGTGGCCCCGGTGTGTTGAAAAGGAGCTTTCCCAAGTCCCTGGCAGGTCCCTCGGGACCCGAATACTGGATGCAAGCCATCGGCTGTCCAGTTGCATTATAGACTTCGATCCATGGCTGTGGCAGTTCAGGAGGCAAAAATCGCAGGTCATCTATGGGCGGTCGAGCGAATGGAATGCCTAGGAATTGTTTGACTGGCGTTGCGGAATCAGGATGTTGAATGACCCTGCCGACAATGGGGCCGGAATCGATCGTCACGGACAGGTTGGAGGGGTTCTGAGACGTCGCAGTTGACGTGAACAATGTTAGCTGCAGCGCAAAGGCCACCAAGAGCGCGCACATGATGAACGATAACGATTGTAAGGTGTGTGAGAATCTTGTGCCCAGCAAGGCACTTAAGTGCGACCCTTTGCATTTATATCATGGGCAAAATGGTCTGAAGGCGGGCTGGGTCCCCCTTGACAGGAATAGCTATTGTCTTTACGAGCAACACATGATGTACTTTGGATGTATTGCAGCCGCATGCTCTTGGATTTGTGGGCGTCATGGTGGGTTGCTTCCAAGCCTCATTCGGAGGGTTCTTCGGAACATGAATGGCAAATATTGAGTCATTCCTTGGTTGATTATCAAGATCGATATAGCGAGATCTCACAGCCACTTACCTGATTACCTGTTTAGCTGGAGCTGCCAAGCCAGCATGGAGGATCGAAAGTACTGAGGGGAGTGCAATGTATGAAGGGTTTGGGACCTAACATTGCCAGCACTCCATCGAAGTCGTCGAGAAAGTTGGAGCAAATGGATCGACGGTCCTTAGGCCTCCCTTGATAAAGCAGCCTTGTGCAGTCCTAGGGCTGTAGATGGTAGAAGGGTTTGTAATATGCAGGGGTTTTCCGCCACGACAGACCTGTGCTAATATATCTCTTTAGGCATGGATACGAACACGAGAATCTAAGCGGCCCAAGGAACCACCTTTGGTCAGATTAGCGAAGATCAAGGCTGGCAGCTGGCCGGTGGCATGCGCGGCTTATGGCGGTAGCTGCCTTGGCGCCAAGGGCTGCCCAATGGGGATGAGATAGCTCAACTGAAAGCGGGCAACGGACACTCCATCTATGTCTCCAGCTAGCAGTAACTTGGTAAGTCGTACAACAACTACTACTGGCTTCACCCTGGGCTACTGAGATTTCGATTCCTGATTCTGGTCCTAGCCTCACAGCTGAACTTATCAAGCCCGGAACGAACTGGGCGTGACATACTATGTACCTGAGGATCATCGCCATCAAGAGCATCCCCGCCGAATCATGAGGCAAGCATGGACTGCGCTGCCAGAGCCGGTGGCCCCTCCTCAGCCGGTGGCATAAGATGGCAGAAGTACAACTGAGACCTGTGTTGCTGTTCAGCCATCCTGATCCATAGGTCCTGCTGACTTAATTATTTGATGGGCAGTGGAAGGCGAGAGTGAAATGTCAGCCATCGTCTCTCACGCCAAGTCAACACTACGCTGTTGCGCGGCTGAATCACACAATCGAGCCTCATTCTTATGTTTGGTCGGGGTTAAATGGACGCAGACCGAGTAACTAGATGCTCTTTCTGCAAATGGTGTCTCTGAATTTCAAGGTAGGAGAAGAACCTGAGTGGCGAGCATGTACCATATCGTTGTATGCGTTGGAACGAGGCCATTGTATTCGATTTATATGTTTCCAGGCTCCCACCGGTGCCACTTGCGTAGGCATGCCGACAGCTCTGCCCACAGATCTGGTCGAATGTCAATTTGATACAAGAAACAAGGTTCATGCCCGGCCCTTCAAGCGTCGGACGAGGACCCCCTCCATGCCCCAGGCTGGATTGCTGTATCCGCCCAACCGTGAAGTAATCTCCATTTATCATTCACTCGCACACGTTTGCCTTGTCAAATGAGACTGGGGCTTGTTTCGTTTCTCTCCTCTCTAACAGATGGTCTCTCGGGTTTCCCCTACTGGCTGATACTTGGAGGCACTACTTACGGCACTACGATCAACTTTAATTGGCAGACAGCACGAAAGCAACGAGATGTGGTTTTGATACCTCATTATACATATTTTGGTGGTCTGTTGACAGACAGCACGAAGCAACAAAACGTTGTCTTGATGCCTCCATGTTCATCCCCTCACCTCACATTCAACCCCTATCAGCCTAGAAGAAATCTCCCTGCCGCAACTAGATTTTCGTCTCGCCAAGCTTCAAACTTTGCTTTAGCTTCAGACTTTCATCTCGACCTGTTCTGCAAGAGACTCCTTCTTCTTTCCATCAACGAGGTTTTCGGATAACTCGCTGGCAATGTTGAAAAGTCTCACTTTCTCTTCATGGGCTGCCGTGTCGCCGAAGATCACATCCATATCCTCCAGACTCTTTCCTCGAGTTTCAGGCACAAAGTAGTAGGTAAAGATGAGCGCCATTATCGCAAATGCTGCGAAAAAGATGTATGTTCCCCAGGTCAGATGCTCGAGCATATCCGGCGTTACAAGCCCGACAATGAAATTGCACATCCACGTCGTACTAGTCGTGATTGACATAGCCTTCGAGCGATTGGCCAGGGTAAAGATCTCAGACGGTAGGACCCATCCAATTGGCCCAAAGGAGTAGGAGAAATTAATGTCGTAAATGTAGACGAACGCAACCCCTGTCCAGCCTGCCGCCTTATGCGACGCGAGGTCAGACCCATAGCGACCGATTACTGACCCCACAATCGTCAGTGATATACAGGTTCCAATTGCACCGCACATCAGCAGTGGTCGACGTCCAACCTTGTCGATAAGAAAAAGGGCAGGCAGGGTCGAAAGCGTGTTGACTATGCCGTATACCCCGGTCGCGAGCAAGGACGTTGTCTGTCCCTCGAGGCCTAATTGTCCAAAGATCGTCGGGGCGTAGTAGACGATCGCGTTGCACCCAATCAGCTGCTGAAAGAACATGGTGCAGCAACCCACAGCGAGCCTCCAGAACGCTGGGAGAGTTGATACAAGTGATTTGTACTCGGCGAGGGAAAGAGCGAGGCCGGATTTGCCAGGATACTTGTCCAAGGCGAACGACTCCTCGGAACGGACCTCAGCCTTGATCGCCAAGAACTCAGCTCGAAGTAATGAGTCGCTGGGATCCCCCCTACGGATCTTGGAAAGAACTGCTAGAGCCAGCTCATCTTGTTGACGCATCAACAAGTATCGAGGGGATTCAGGGAAGAACAGCATGCCGATACCGAGGACAAGACCCGGCAAGATTTGCAAGGCGAAAGGAACACGCCAAGAGCCTTCATTCTGGCCCGTACATCCATTTGGGCCGACGTCTCGCAATGGGTTGAAGGTGGGCTTTGATTCAGTACCTCCTGTGTATGGAATATCAGGGGCACACCTGTGACCACCCATGTAGGCGGTCCCGTATTCAAGCCAATAGCTAATCAGGATGCCGATAGTAATGCTCACTAAAACGATGAGCTCCTTGCCTTCATTGGAGATGTTGTAGACTTACATTGTTGAAGCACAACGAGCGTACCACGGATACCAGGTGTCGACACCTCGGACATATACATAGGTACAATCATAGTAAGCATTCCCACCGCAAATCCAGCAATAGCTCGACCTGAAAGAAGATGTTGAGATCAATCAAGTTCTTGCCATTCTAGCCGAGGAGGGTGGAACTTACCAGCAAAGACCATACCGACCGAGATCGCTCCGGCCTGGATGGCAGACCCAATGGTGAAGATGACAACTGCCATCAAGATTGACCCTTTGCGGCCATAGCGATCCGCGATGGGGGCATTTACAAGAGAGCCGAACCAGGCAGCTGTGCGAAGTTAACAATGATCCTTCCTCGAAGGGCAGCACGTGTGGTAGACAAACTTAGTAGCAAACTCGACACAAACCACCCTTTGAAGGAACTATCCAGGTAAATTCTGGGGAAACGTGCGGCAAACGACTCCATAGTCAGGACGCCTGACACAACGCCTTGGTCATATCCGAAGAGGAATCCTCCGAGAGAGGCAAACTGATTGATTTGGTCAATGAGGATAAAACCACCAAATGTATAGAACCCAGAAGTAGACTTACCGAAGCAAGGCCGAAGATATATGGATTTTCACGCAACTGTCGCCATACCCCTTTGCTGGAGGAAGTGAATAGCGCTTGGTCGTGGGTGGGCTCTGTCCTCGCCATGTTGGCCGTAATGAGATGGTGCGCGAACTGGGTCAATAGCTGGACTTTGGAGAGAATCCACTCTGAAATTATCATGTTCGGACTTCCCACGGGGCGGAAAGGAGGCATACTATTATATGCTTATTCCGAGACAACGCTGTGGGGAGCATTCCCAGTATTCCCCAAAGTATTGGTCAGATGGGTATACAAAAAATGTGGAGTATTGGAGTCCATGGTTACTTCGCTTCACGGGCGACTGTCGCCCGGGCCAATGGGCATAACGTCGACTGTGGGGAGCTGGTCACCACGCCCTGTTTATCACCTTATCCAGGGCTTTACAATTTTCCGGAAAAGGAAAATCTTTGCTCGATCAGCACTCATCAGCGGCTGGTATCCGGGGCCCTCATGGCTGACGCGGAGAATTTGGAGGACATTTTGTTTGCTCGAGAGTCGATCGATCTCGTATGGATGTGAGTCCTCCGTCAATCCTTACCAGGAACTTCCCAAGGCGGCGTTCGAGCTGGCTTTCGAACTCGTGTCTGATGTAAAACCATGAATGAGTCCTTTGTTGCGAGGATTCATTTAGGTTGAATAAACGAATCAAGGAGCTTAATGACCAGTCCTCCTATAATGACCATTGAATCGAATGCTACTAGATGATATCAAGCCCTTGGTGAACAGACGATTGCCAAGGTAACCACACCTAGACTGAGCGTGGGAGTGCTAGAGGGATGAACGCGATGACACATCCACTGCCAGGATGTACCAAGGGTAGGATTAATGTGAGGCTCGCAGGATGAAGATCAGGGTTTCGGGTGAATCTATAGTTTCGTGACGCAGTACGGAGTATAGTGTGGGCTTTCCGTTGCGAAATCCTCTGACACCGGCGATGACCCTCGGTATGGGCAGAAGTCTTGGATGCTTCTAGATAGAGGAGTACAGCAGGCTTACAGAGTGGCCGAGTACAGTATGTATTCTAGTAGGACGTCGCCGTAGGAGTGAATATTGAATAGGCCAAGCCAAATCGGATCCTCGCTATTTGCATCTAAGAAAAGGGGTAAAGGGGTGTCGATAATATGGAGTGCGTAAGTCGCGTTGGGGAAGACTAAGAACCGAGATCCAATAGCTTAAGCCTAGGCCTCGTTATAGTAGACTATGGTGGAAGCCTAAAGCTGGCCTAGGATCTGGCCTACTTAGAGTAGCTATCCAATGATCCGCCTCAGGCTTGTGTTAATGCCTCCGCAGCCTGCATTCTCGCCTAGGCTAAGCCCCAATTTAGGCGGCCCCTACCTACTAACTCCAGATGTCACAAGTCCGAGCCGATACTATGTACCTACCTGAGGTAGTTGGAGTTGTTCTATATACGTGTCTTTGAAGTAGGACTGGCTCTTGCTGAAGGCCACCTGCATTGATCAATACTCAACACGGGGTAATACCTCGAAATGTATCTACATATCACAGGGCCGTCCACAAATAGTTGTAGATGTATTCACTGACTGATAATTGTTCGGACCCTCTTTTCTAGTATAGAGAAGATTGTTCGTCACAGTGAGCCTTTAGGTCAAGCTAACTCTGCAAAGCAATAAGGGCCTTGCCGCTGCATATGTACATGGGTGCAGAAGTGGTGCGTTTCGGAAGAGAATTGAGGCTGGTGAGGTAACAGGGTGCGGAGGACGGATCAGATAAGTTCTGTGTGCATAGTCAAATGCTTTACATATTATTTTACGTGCAATGAACTTAATTTCACGGTATAGAATTCGATCAGAGTTGGGAGTCAGCGTGGAGGTGTGGTTGAATTCACAATCATGGAGTTGGGGATAACTTCGGAAGGTACTTCCTAGGTATAGGGTGGCGGGCATAGGAGAGCCTCATCGAGAGAGCATGCAATGATACAATGGACATGGCTCACCCGCGATGCTCAGACGTGGAATTGCTTGCCTCATCAATACGCAAGCACCGGCAAGGCCTAGGGGTGAAGGCAGATGGCGGAAACATGCCAATGTCGCTTGGTGATACTCTACGCTCACAAGTGTTGGCGAGATGGAAGGAACATTAAGGAATGCTGGATGAGGCGACAATATAGGGTGGAAGGGACTACCTCTGTGGTGAGCCCAGCCATTGTACAGCAGTGAGATAGACAGAAAGAAAACAACGATGAGACTGTGTAGGGTAGATCTAGCCCCCTCTAGAAGCACGCACAAGGCGAGACGACTAATGGGGGAAAGTATGGGTTTCTGGATTTTCAAGTTTTTTTGGGGTTTTTTTGGGATTTTCTGGAAAAGCAACGCAAAACAACAAAGCACAATCTTGCTCATGATACACTTCAGACCTGCGTTACCAAAACACAAGAAACGTGAGGGATCACTCCTGGCCCCCGTCAACAACACCAAAGACAACAAACTCCAATAGACAAAACTCAAGAGACAGCATTGCTCTGTGACCTCAAGTGAACAACAAGAACAGTACAACCAGGCCCTTGAATCTCTCCTCCGAAACAGAGTGGAACAACAGGATATCAACTCTGCAATTACCAACACACACGATACCGTGAGTTCCTAACACAAGGCAGACACTCAAACCAAGCAGGAGTATATCACACTTCAGAACTCCAGCCTCCTCCTTCAAGAACATACTCCTAATTACTCAAAAGTCAGACGGCAAGACATACTTTGGGTATGTCCGTTTGAGCGAAGTATGCGAAGGATTGGACGGCTGTGAGTAAACTGAAGGTGAATATACCACCCTGGGTGGAATGTAGATATCTGGTGTCACCGACTCACTCGAGATATCGTAGTGATGTCGTATTGCTCGGTGATAGGCTGCGTTCTCCTCTGTTTCGGAGGAGAGATTCAAGGCGGTTCTGACTGCCTTGAAGTATACTGGGTCTCGAGGTTTGCGAGTCCCAGCCCCCAGTGCCAACTGGTTCTGAAGGTCCCCTCTTTCCAACGTCTTCCTTTGGGTGGGGGCTGGTTTCTTGAGAATTGACACCGGAGTTGGTGTCAATGGGCGTGGACGTGGTGCTGGGAGGTCCTCCTCAACGAACTTGGATTTGGAACAAAAGCAACCCATTTTGATAGTAGAGCAAGGATTCTATTGAAATGAGTATAATGCAATTCGGATAGCTGAAAGCGTATGAAGAAGAAGAAAAAGAAAAGAAAAGTTTGAAAGGGCCTGGGAAAACGAGGGCCCATATACCTCTGAGAATCACCAGAACCGCTCATCGTGATCTCAGCGAGTCTCTACAGTCTCCACTACGAATTGATCTGATCTGATCTTGATATGCGTGCACTACGAGCAAAAGATCGATAGCCGAGAGATCGTGGCCCCACCCATGAGCGATTTTGCTGCTTCAGCTGAGCGACGAGGCTGAGGAGACCCACCCAAAAGTAAGTTCAGCAAGAAATCTAATTGGCTACCCAACGACTTCGAGCACCATAATGTCTTTGTAGACCAATACTATCACAATAAAACTCGCGGAGACCACTGAGTCATTGAAATTGATGGACGATTTTCCATCCTGCATAATTCCTGATCTTTCTGTGGACGTAGAATCAATCCACTTCATGATCTTGCTGACGACGAACCAACCTCGAGATCATGCAGTTTCAGAGAATGATCGCAGATTTCGAACCTATCCACCTACTGATCTCGATATCTGAGAGAACGATTGGCGATTTCAGAGGCCCCACTCCATGATCTCGATGTTGAAAAGAATCACTGTCGATTGTCTACCTCAAGAAACATCGATCAGTGCGGGTCAAGAATAGTAAGGGTAAAGCGCAAATTACGGCAGACTGAACAAGGGCATGCATCGTCAGCAACGAAGGGCCACTGCGTGTGTTGAGCTTGGCGGCGAACACGCCATATCCCGTGCAATTCTTGTTGTAAGTTCCGAAACATTTCACAGGTCGGGGGGCTTACTATGTTCGTAATTAGTGACCATGGGCATCGGATATTCAGCCCCTGGTTTAGAAGCAGTGGCAATTGCCTAAACTGCAGGAAGTTTTAATTATCGACAACTTTCGACAATAAGCTCAATTGCCTCTCAAATCTCTTGCAGGATGCACCCGCTTCGTTATATTCCCCATTACTTAGCACCCAAAACCCTTTTGACAGGGAAAAGGTTCGTACAGTTAGCAAGATGGGTAGGTTTGGCAGTGTGCATGTATGGCCATGGACATTATGCTCTCGTTAATTTTTTCGTTAGAGATCAAGAACAATGGCACATGCAGTTCGATCGATCATCGACCCCCCTGCATGTTGTCGATACTAGGCTAGAACCCAGGCTAGCTACAGATCATCGAGGGCCGAGGCCGATGGATTTTAGTCCTGATGGTCAGGAACAATTCTCTGCCCAGCAAGAGACAGGACTATATCATGTCAAAATCACAACGCGATATCAATTTTCGATCTAGTGGTCAGGTTGATTTGCCATAGAGAGCCCAATCTCGAGTCTTTAGTCTTCTGAATTATTTGAGAGCCTCAGCAACACGTTTTTCCAAGTCGTCATCTGTCAACTCCTTTATCTCGAGTAGTTTATTGTCTGTCTCGTCATAGGCAGTCCCGTAAGCATCACCACCAAAGGCCGTTGCCTTTATCAATTTCAGAACGACCTGTTCGCCGAAATTTCCCGCCCCGAGCTCTTCCAGACTCTCCTGCAACATGGTAGTGGTTTGGATCTCACTGATTTCCCACTTAACACTTGGTTGCAGTTTCTGCGCCACTTTCAGCAACTGGTTCTGTGTCAGAATCACCTCCGATACTCGCACAACCCGATTTTTGGTTGCCTCAAAATGTTGGAAAATTCCAGCAACGGCTTTACCAATATTACTCAAAGACGTCGAACTGATTCTGTTGTCACCCTTATCATATAAAACGGTTTTATGATTGGCGAAATCCAACAACACAGGATGGGCGAATATAAACTCCATGAATGCACCACAGGCAAGGACAGTCCAAGTTAGCTTTCCTGTCGTAGCTTGTTCTTCCAGATACTGCTTGATCTTGAACATCGAGGAGTATACTGGTAATTTCGCGACTTTGGGACTGGTTGTACAGGATCCAAATTCAGACGGGATAAAGCGTTTCACTCCCGCTGCAACAGCAGCGTCAATAAGAAGGGGCTGAGTCTCGAGGGCTGTGGCAGACACAGTAGACACGAGTCCGTCGATACCTTGGAGGGCCGAAGTCAAGGACTCCAGGGACGTGAAGTCTACTTCGAAAACTCGGACGCTGGGGTCATAAGTTCCTTGCTTCTTGGATCGTGTGAGGACGGTAACTTGGAATCCAGCATCGATAAGTGCTTTGAGAATATGGGGCCCAAGGCGGCCGGACGCCTAATAAAGATGTCAGTGATTGCTGCCTAAGCAGACGTTGATATACTTACCCCGGCAATGGCGACTGATCTCACTGATGACATGATGAGGGAGGTAGGCGCGGTTTGGCAGTGTTGTTGCAAGATTGTCGCACTCAAGGTGATGGAATTGGCAGATGATGGTATGTAAATATTGAAGTCATTCTCCTGCTCGGACACAGCTCGTCCTTTTATATTCGCTTGATATTCCACTTATCTACTCGATTATTTCTTCGCCAGAAAGTTGCCCGCAAGTATCACTCCAATCAAGTTACTTGCATCATCCCTGTTCTCCTCGGCCCCTTGCCTCTTCTCCCAATACCAATCCCGCACTTCCCGCACCTGCATATCTTCAGTGCGGGACCCACTCCGATCTGACAATCATAAAACCGTTTGAAATCCCGCGAGAGCCCGCACTTCCTTGTACACCTCATCGACTCACATATTCCTTTTTGCTTGCTGTTCATAGATGGCGAAAAAGGCCTGCATCCGATGCAGCACCCAGAAAAGACGATGTGACAAAACCATACCGGTCTGCGGACTTTGCACAAGGTAGGTATTCCCTCGAAACTCCACCTTTAATAATATACCTCCTAACACAAATATTTATGCTTAACCAAAAATGCGAGTACAATATCGCACGGATTTCATCGCCAAGCTTTCATTTTTCGCCGTCGTCGGGAATCGATCTCACCCAAAGTCCCTGTACTTCAAGTAGCCTCAAGGAGGTCATCGTTCAGAAATTCGGGCCACGCTTGATGGGACAGAGCCTTGCCGCCTACCGCCGAGAGGTCGAACCATGGTTCCCGATCATTTCGCTCCCCAGATTCCAGGACCAACTCATGCAGGCAAGCGAAGAACTTCCTCTGGAAGTTCTAGTACTCTGCATCTCGATCACCCTTCTCACGACGCCTCCACCACCCTTCCTAGAGAATGACAGCGGGCTTGGCGAGTTCAAGTCGTTGTACTTCCAGGTGAAAGGGTTAATATCTTCGACCGAGGCACTTGGGCTCAATTCTTTTCACATCCTTCAATCGAGGATTTTGGTGACGCTATATGAAGTTGCACACGGGCTCTACCCGGCGGCCTACATGTCACTTGGGGCTGCCATTAGTGCAGCAGATGCGTTTACGTGCCACCCAGGCATGGAGCTTCAATTTCCTAACATTACAGACAATGAGATCAAGCGAGAGGAGCGCGTATTTATCTGGTGTGGAATACTAGTCTTAGACAGGTATGCTCTCCTTAGCCTGGACCTCTACCTAGCCTCCAACCGTTTCAAAATCATTTTGGATGCTAACTTCGTCCTAGGTACATGGCGGCCGAGTTGGGCACTCATCCATCCCAAACTCGTTCAAGAACTTTGCTGCTCAATGATCTCCTCAAGCCATCCTTGTGTCCAACCCACTTCCACCAAGATCGAAAAGATCCTCTCATACCACTAGCTCGGCTCGTAGAAGCCTCCAACCTCCTCGATAAGATCCATACCACGGTAAACAGCCCCACGACAGAGAAAGAATTCAACATAGAAGAATATATTTTAACCATCCAAACAATAATAAATCTCCAGAAGATTTTGGACCAAGAAATAGATGGTGGAATTCGCCTCTATGCCGGTGGACTGGCTCTGTGTAATATGTGAGCAGCTGGCGTCCGCAAATCCAATTTGTGAACAACATCACCCATGCTGACATCCCCACAGTGCACTTCTCATAGCCTTTGAGAATGGTACCGAAGCTCCCTACATCGCCAGCCTCAACAAGGACTGCCAATACAGTGCCATGGAATCTCTTGACTCGGTCCTCTCCACAACCACAACCACCATTGAAATCTCAACGCAAGGCGAGAATTCTATCGATTTCAACCTACTTCCACCATTCACCATATTTTTAGTATACAAAGCAGCAAAAATCTTGACGAAAAGACTCTTGGTCGATTCTAGTAGCAATGATTCGAAGGAGAGACTGCACAAACTAAGGCTTCTGAGGAACTTCCTGAGGATTGTGTCAGCACGATGGTTGGCTTGTGGTGAGTTGCGCAACACACGTTGCTCAGAATTCACCAAGTACTGGCTTAAGCTAATCTAACACGGGTACAGAGCGCTACTTGAAACTGCTGGATGAGGACACAACGCCACGAATCCTAAAGGCGATGGAGGAAGGAAGATAAAATTTCCCAGAGTGACGATTACATAATTAATGTATTCGTATCTATCTGTCGGGATCCAGTTGAGCCCCTCCTTGCTACACCATTCCTCGGAATATTGCGTCCGTCCTGGATGGAGTCTCTCTTCAATTCAGCTTGAACACCGTCTGGATTCGAGATAACTCATCAGCACTGGGAGCAGGTCACTCGGTAAAATCGACTGATATAGCTGGTGACGTCAGATAAACTCAAAAAGTTTGACAACTTAAGGTTTCGTTTTCCTCGTTTCCCAAGCCCTGCTCGCTCTCCTCGCGGCTTTGGATGGCTGAATCCGATGCTCCCCGGAAATCTTGCGTCAATCCTGCATCGTCGCGGATTTTACCTCCTGTAGGGCAGGACTGGGTGGACCCTGAGCTGGATCGGGCGAGAGACGGGCGAAACTCAGGTTAAGTACGATCAATCCGGCCATGTAGTTCTAATTCCAGACAGGGCTAGCAACCAGAGGCATGTAATAGTGCAATATATAAATGGAGATGTAGGCCATAGAATCACGGGATTTCCTTGCTGGAAAATTCCCCACGAGCTCGGATTTGTGGGCCGTAGATGTAGAGCGCGATAGGAACGGGGATCATCAAAGCTGCTAGGCAGCCCAAAATGGTGCTAGTCCATTGCACACCTATGCCGTTGTACTATTTTTGTCTCAATTAGTTGGGATGTCTGAGGGAACAATTTTGAGCGATGTGGTTTAGCTTACCATGTAGGAGGCAAAGAGCGGGAAGGCACTCGCAAACAGTGAGCGTAGAAAGGTGTGGGCGGCGATGGCAGATGCCGGTCTATTTTGGGTATTCGTCAGTCCCTGGTACTTACTAGACACGCGAAAGCAAGATAATGATTGAAAGTCACTCGCCTTTCAGGGCGCGCCTGAACGAGGTATGAGATAGAAGGTACGAATGTGGCCAGCAGGCCAAACCCAGTCAACACTCCTGACAACGTCGGCACAATCCAGTGGATGTCGCGCCTGTAGCCAGTCCAGCCGTACCAGAAGAGGCCCAGTGAGAACGCCACGGCTCCAGGTACAGCAACGGGAATTTGCCATTCAGGCATCACCACACCCTTGTTTTGCTTGGCCTTCTTCATAATCCAAGGCTGTGTCAAGAAGATCGCCAAAACAGCAAGCACTTCCCCGACTATTAAACCGAGGTACGGCAATCCACCAACACCAGGCTTCATGCGGTGGATCTTTTGAAAAACGACAGGATATCCGACCAGAAACAAGTACAACAGGCCATAGACAAAAGAGCCGAAGAGGCTCATGAGCAGGACTATGGGATCGGACACCAGCATTTTCAATGGGAGGGCGACATAGTCGATGAGGATGATGCGTAAGGAAAGAGAGAGCTCGTCGTGGTGGGAGATGATTGAGTCGTCACCAGTCTGCTCGCGCATCTTCGCGGCCTTTCTTGCCAGAATCGCTGGCGCGTAGGTCTCCTTCAGGACGAAGGTCAAAGGAATCAAGGCTGAAGCGCCAAGGATACCACATACATATTGAGTCCATTCCCAACCCAAGTCGTGATTTTCGACAATGAATCCTCCAGCAGGCTGAGCAATGATGGGGCCCATGAACACAGTGAATGCAAAGGACACCATAGCTATGCCAAAGGATTTTCCAACAAACATATCTGCGTTCAGGGGACCAGCCAGCGTCAAGGGACCTGCGCCAAAGAATCCGCCAAACCACCTGCAGACGAGGATCGAAGTGAGATCTTTGGATACGGCGGTGCCAAATGAGAATGCCGTGAAGCCAAAGGTCGAGATGATGAAAGGGAGATATCGACCCTTCAATTCGGAAAACGGTGCCCAGACGACAGGTCCAATTGCAAAGCCCAGCACATACAGGGATACGCCGAGTGTGACCACTTCTCGATCGACACCGTGGATACGGACAAGTGAAGGGATGGCAGTCGCAAAGATGGCACTGGCGAACGTGACGACCATGGTGGAGAAGGTCGTCAGCGCAGTAATCCATACTCTGATAGAGTGTCAGTATACCTTAAGAAAAATGTACCTCTAGACATTGGTTCTCGCACCTCTTGCTTACTGGCCACTGCCGCGGATCGAGGGGATCTTGAATTGTGAATTCCACATATCGTCTCGAGGACGATTGAATGGATATTGCGTCAGGAGAACTTGGAGCCACGACGGCTGCCTCCTCTAGATCTTTCCTCTCTTCCATTGTTGGTCTTCACTATTTACCTTTGAGGGTGTGACTTGCACAAAAAAGGAACTTCTATGGCTGCTTCCAAAATGTCATGGCGAGAACAAAGCAAAAGAGTACGCAAATATATGCGATCCATGCACCCACCCCATGCATAGCACCGAGGGGATGCTGAGTAAACGACCCATCATGACATATGATGGCAACATGTCGCTGAACAAGGGGCGTGCCATGGACTCGGGCTGATAAAAATCTCCTGCCATCACTGAGGGCGGCGGCGTGTAGATGCTCCGAATGGCAGGCCACGTTGCAACGAGAGCTTGATGATTAAAAGGGTTCTGTTGTGGTGCTGTAATCAGGTGCATGGTTTCAAGTGAAACGTGCGGTAGAAGGCATCTCCGTACGGGCGTAACTCGCGAAATACCTTGTTGGCACGTTCTCGGCCGCCATTGAGCAGCAACACAGCCGCTATTGGCCCTCGATGCGAACGCCCGAGATGACTAAACTCCTATATAAACCTGCCTAGCTGGGCAACCGGCTGGATTGGGTCATAGGTAATAATTGCCCGTTTCAAGGAAAAAAAAGTCAATAAATCGATGGGACGCGATCGCTGCCATCGACGGGAGCACAAATAATATTATATTCAAATTGGAGCATTTCGCCCGTACCCACGTCGCCGCATAGGACAATCCCGAAGTTGACTACCTTGGACTTTGTAGGATATTTGACGTTTTCACAGCATGAATATAATTTGACCAAGCAGGATTTGGATACGGTCGAGACGGTGAGCCCGTCTGGCAATCATCTATTGCCACGGGTGACAGGATGTAGCAATATGTACCCCGTGCTGCCGACCACCTCAACCCCCCACATCTTGCTGTGGTTAAATTGTAATTCAACCCCCCTTTGCCTTCTATAGGCAGTTAATCTGGTTCATGAGATGAGGTCGGACATGGGGTTCCGAAGACACGTTCATGCTTTCGTCTAAACACGTTCGGCAGCGAGCCGATATGGGAACCTGCTAGACGGGCTTCGTTACGCGTCCAATTTGCCCTATTGTCAACCTTGCTTAATCTATCGTCTGAAAAGTATTCCCCTTGAAAACGAAGACTTGCTAGGTATCAAATGATGAGGCATTGCTGCAGTAGATTGGGATATTTCTTTGAGTGTTTCTTGACTAGGACTAAGCCAGGGGACGTGTTCCCAGCTGGATTCCACCCTGGGGAGCGCCAAACTCGAACTAAGCCTCACACAGGCCTCGAATCCAACTGAATGATCCCAAAGTTGGGGATATAGGCTTCGTTCTCATTAAATTAGACACCCGGACAGGCGTATCTCCATCGAAGGGTCGTAAACCCTCAGCTACGACTCCCATTGGCAGATGGATGATATGCGCCTCGGGCCTAATCGATAGGCTCCCGTCCAGACCCCTGTGAGGCTGTGTCCCAGCCTCGCATTGGCCGACTGACCAGTGACCAGTGACCACCACCACCAGCTGAACGACGTCAGTTGACCACATCGGTGACCATGTATGTAAATAAAGAATTAAAACAAACACCAAGCTCCACAACCAACACTTATCTCGTTCATCTCCCACCTCACCTCCTCCCGTTCTCCATCAACAACCGCGAAGAACACGAAAAAACAAAAAAAAAAATGCACCTCCCACCAGCCAAGCACCAACTCATCAGCATAATCACACTATTACTCACACTCCTCGTCCTCCTCCCACAACGCACATCAGCATGGGGCAGCCTGGGCCACCGGACGGTCGCCTACCTCGCGAGCATGCACTTCAGCAGCGGCTCCAACACCTTCAGCAACACGCTGCTGAACGGGCAAGACATCAGCGAGGCGGCGCTGTTCGCGGACAAGGTGCGACACATGCCGGCGTTCGCGTACTCGGCCGGGTGGCACTTCATCGACGCGCGAGACTCGCCGCCCACGGCGTGCGGTGTCAACATGACGCGCGACTGCGGCGGCGGCTGCGTCGTGAGCGCGATCGCAAACCACACGGCGCGCGTAGCGGACGGGCGCCTGGACCGGTTCCACCGCGGCCAGAGCCTGCGGTTCATGATCCATTTCTTCGGCGACGTCCATCAGCCGCTGCACACCGAGGCCGAGGGCCGCGGGGGCAATGACATCCCCGTCGTCTTTGACGGTGTGCATACCAACTTGCACAGCGTGTGGGATACCCTGATTCCCAGGAAGCATGCTGGCGGGCCCCTGGGTGGTGGCGCTGATGCGGAGATGGCGTTTGCGTGGGCGTGGGCCACGAGGCTGTATCATGGTGAGGCCGGTGGTGGTGGGGCACGGGTTGAGGAGGAGTGCTTGGGCGATGCCGCTGCATGTGCGTTGGAGTGGGCCAGAGAGGCGAATTCGTTCGTGTGCTCGTATGTCATGGCGGATGGGTATAAGGATCAGGATCTCAATGGGACTTATTACGATGGCGCGGTGACGATTATTGATGACTTGGTCGGGAAGGCAGGCAGGAGATTGGCCGCGTGGATCAATGCTATGACGGAGGATGCCAGTATGGGTTTGCACACTCAATTATGAGGATTTTAATTTCGGGAAATTTAGAAATTTATGTAGCCAATGCTTGAATTTATTTGGACTGGGAAACAATGTCTCGCTAATGAGCTGTTCAGCTTGTACATAGGCTTCAAACTGCCCAGATTTGATCTCCAATTGAATTCAGGACGGCTGCTGGCGCTGACCGTCCAGACTATCTCATTCCTCCCTCAAGAACGAAGAGCAGCTCTGCTTTCTATCACATGTGGTGTGGTGAACTCAATTAAACTCCCCGATGGCTTTCACTATCCAACAGGAGCCTCCTCTCCCTCTACCACTGAACGGGTTCGCTTTTTGGCAAGAGGTCAGTCTCCGAATCCGAGTCCAAGTGATAAACCTTCTCACCACGAGGCCCTTTGCTGAACTTGTGTGGCATTGGCTTCTTGGGGCTGCCTTGTCGCTCTCGTTTGATGATGGATGCATTTCGATCTTCCTGCTTGACCTGTGACTGCTCGCGTTGGCGTAGTAGGAGTTGTAGCATCTCGTCTCGGGAGAGGTCTTCCAGCGGTTTGTCTTCGAGAGGTACTGGAGTCGGAACGATACCCAGAGTTTGGAGAGCTCCTGTCACATTATGTTAGCAGTAGGTGAGAGGGCTACAAAGTAGAGTCTATCTGTGACGTACGACGAGTCCTGTACTTGAAGCGGAAAACTGCCATCGGGCTGTCGTCAAGTTTCATAGTGTCGGCCATCCGCCTATACTTCTGAGCCTTGGAGGCTGGAGCATAGCTACAAAAGTCAGGAACTGCTTCCGTTGACGGGGTCCATCGTGAAGGCCGATTACCATGTAGCGACATCAAGCTCAGAGCCCTTCAGAGCATTTTCTGGCACTGGTCCTAGCTTCTTTGCCTGGCATTCACTAGGATCATAACTCCCAGTCGGCTCCATCCAGCGACGTTGCACCACCGCACGCGACATTTCAACCTGAAATATGCCAAGGTCTTCGCATTGTTTCTTGATCGCAGTTGCGTTATCGTCTCCTCGCCCGCCTCCTGCTGACGGTCAGCTCCGTTCTTATGCCTGGATTTACGTGGACAACGTACTTAACTCAATGTTGGAGAATTGCATTGTTCGTTCAACCAACTTTCCATCGCGGCGTTCAAACATAGATGAGGTAACATCCTCAGAGTCTTTAATGATCTTTCCTCGGGTTGCACCTTTTCGCTTTGTAATTCCAATTGTGGGTGTTCCGATACGCTTGCCATCGACGTAGATGTCTATGTTAAAGGAGTCCTCATCCTTGGCAACGTAGCTGCTCTTGATCCGAACACGGAACGCAAAGAACGCACCGGAGACAGCTTCGACATATCTCGAAACGCTGTTAGGATATTTGGCCTCGAATTCTTCGTCGACATCATCGTCGTCAAACTCGTCGGCTGGTTCCCCATCGATGAGGACATCGACCTCAAAATCATCGAGGATCGCCATCTGGACTAAGGGCCGATGTTCGAACTTAGGGGTGAGAAGATTTGGATTTGGGCAAAACAACAGGGGGAAACGATGTGGTAAGGGGGAGGAAGAATGAATGTGAGATTTGCAAACCTTGGAGCGAAAGAAAAGGTTGAAGAGATTTATTTGACGACTGCAACTCTTCAAACAAGAAAGAAGATATGAGGAACGGAGGTAAAGGAAAGAGAAAATGAAGTTAGAATGGATTACATACGATGATGGATTGAATATCCTGTTGAGAGACTCCCTAATTCAGGTAGGAATTACTGACTTGAGAACCTCACTTTTCACTTTCCCACTCCCTTCACCTGACCTCCCCGTCAGAGGCATCGTCGCACTTATACACACACACACACACACACACACACACACACACACACACACACACACACACACACACA